>Ga0209164_1000209_pt1 | contig 182707 bp, 166 predicted proteins | sample MTBNYHSulfiMetaG_FD_187458 | JGI IMG/M metagenome (GOLD analysis project Ga0209164, IMG submission 187458) | Enrichment culture microbial communities from rom New York Harbor, USA that are MTBE-degrading - MTBE-NYH (New York Harbor Sulfidogenic)... | ecosystem: Environmental > Aquatic > Marine...
AACCCTTCTTCACCGGCTACCGGCCGCAGTTCTACATCCGCACCATGGATGTGACCGGCAACATTGCCCTGCCCGAGAACGTGGAAATGGTCATGCCGGGTGACAATGTGGTCATGTCGGTTGAGTTAATTATCCCCGTGGCGCTGGAACAGGGTTCGCAGTTCGCCATCCGCGAAGGCGGCCTGACCGTGGGCGCGGGTGTTATTACCAAAATCATTGCATAGGAAATCGCTGAAGACAAGCGACCGAGGTTAAGTTTAAATGGCTGGAAAAAAAGGTATCCGACCGGTGATCACGCTGGCATGTTCTGACTGTAAGGAACGCAATTACACGACAGAGAAGAACCGGCGGAATGATCCGAACCGGCTGGAGATGCAAAAGTATTGCCCTCGCTGCAGGACGCACACCCTGCACCGCGAAACGAAGTAATTAAGGAGAGAACAGTGCGGGTGCGGAAAGTGAATAGGCACCCGCGCAGTTTAAAGGCCAGTAGCTCAATTGGCAGAGCGCCTGTCTCCAAAACAGGAGGTTGTGGGTTCGATTCCTGCCTGGCCTGCTTAGAAAAACGCGACGCCAATACCAGGGCGTCGCTTTAGACATAAAACAGGAGATGAAAATGCCTGAAAAAAAGAAAACTGTTACGAAAAAACCGAATGCCATCGCCCGATGGTGGCGTGAAACGCTTGGCGAACTGCGCAAAGTGACCTGGCCAACACCCCAGGAAGCCTGGCGTTTGACCAAGATCGTGATCGTTGTCATGCTGGCGATGAGCGCACTGCTCGGCCTGCTGGACTTCGCATTTACACGTTTGATCGCTTGGGTGCTTGCTTAATAAGGTATTCATTCTGCCTGTAGTAAGGGATTAAATATGGGAAATGAAGAAGAGTTGAACAGTCTGGAAAACGAACCGCAGGAAGAAGATGCCAGTGAAATGGCATCTCCTGAATCTGAATCCGCTGATTCAACTTCAGAAGAGACAATAATCAACGAGACTCCTGAGGAAAAACCACAGGAAACATCTTCGGATAACGCGCCCGAGGAAGTGAGCCCTTCGATCGTGCAGCCGGAAGCGGATGATGACCGCGCCTGGTTTGTCATCCACTGTTACTCTGGATATGAGAACAAGGTGCGCCACAACCTCGAACAGCGCATTGAGACCATGGGCATGAAGGACAAGATCTTTGATGTGGTCATTCCGACACAGGAAGAGATCGAAGTTCGCGAAGGGAAGCGCCGGTCGATCGAGCGGCATGTATTCCCTGGTTATGTCCTGGTTAATATGATCCTGACTGAAGAGTCCTGGTATGTCGTGCGTAACACACCCGGCGTCACCGGTTTTGTAGGCATGGGCAACGAACCCACTCCCCTTCGCCCAGAAGAAGTATCGCAGATCCTACGCCGTATGGAAGCGGAAGCGCCGCATGTCAAGGTGACCTTCAAGCCCGGCGAGCGCGTGCGCGTGATCGATGGACCGTTCAACGACTTCCGCGGAACGGTGTCTGAAATTGATATGGACCGCGCTAAAGTGACCGTAATGGTCAATTTCTTTGGCCGTGAAACGCCTGTAGAATTGGATTTCCTGCAGGTAGAAAAAGCGTGAACAACCTCCGCAAGGAGGATTGTGGGAGGGTGACCCTTTTCACCCGTTAAAACCACTGAAGGAGTAATTAGAATGGCAAAAAAAGTAAAAGCAGTAGTAAAGTTGAACGTCCCTGCCGGTAAGGCAAATCCGGCGCCCCCGATTGGCCCCGCATTAGCCGGCCACGGCATCAATATTATGCAGTTCTGCAAGGAATACAACGCCCGCACACAGAACAAAATGGGCGAAATCATCCCAGCGGAGATCACCGTTTACCAGGATGGCTCTTTCACCTTTATCCTTAAGTCGCCGCCAACCGCGGAATTGCTTAAAAAAGCCGCTGGCGTGGAAAAAGGTTCAGATGTTCCCAACCGAAATAAAATCGGCACCGTCACCCGTGACCAGCTTCGTGAGATCGCCAAGATCAAAATGAAGGATATGAACGCGATTGACGAAGAGGGCGCCATGCGCCAGATCGAGGGTACCGCCCGCAATATGGGGATTACCGTACAGAAATAGGCACTTCGTACCACACTTAGTATGGTACTACGTGGGAGGGCGCTCAACGCCCGCCACCACCACAAGGAGAAAAAATGGCAAAACACGGCAAGAAATATTTAGCAGCAGTTGAAAAGGTTGACCCTCAGAAATTCTATGAACCCAAAGAAGCTTTGGAACTGGTTAAAGAAACTTCTTACACAAATTTCGACGCTTCAGTAGAAGTTCACATGCGCATGGGCCTGGATCCACGACAGGCAGATCAGCAGCTTCGCGACGTGGTCATCCTCCCTCATGGTCTCGGCAAGACTATCCGCGTACTTGTCTTCGCTCAAGGCGAAGGCGCCAAAAACGCCAAGGATGCCGGAGCGGAATTTGTCGCTGACGATGATGAATGGATCAAGAAGATCGAAGGCGGTTGGGCTGACTTTGATGTCGCCATCGCGACCCCGGATATGATGGGCAAAGCAGGGCGTCTGGGCAAGGTATTAGGCCCGCGCGGTCTGATGCCCAACCCCAAAGCAGGCACCGTCGTTCCTGCTGAAGATCTGGGACGAGCCATCAATGAATCCAAAGCCGGCCGCGTGGAGTTTCGCCTGGATAAAACTTCCAATATTCATGTGAACATCGGCAAGGTCTCGTTCGATGCCGACAAACTTTATGACAACCTGGCTACCTTGATGAGCGCCATCCGCAAAGCCAAACCGGCCGCTGCCAAGGGCACTTATTTAAAGAGGATCACCTTGACCTCGACCATGGGCCCGGGCGTCAAGCTCGACCCGAACCAGGCTCTTTCTTTGGATCGGTCAGCATAACCGTGATATAATCGCGTTCGTCAATTTCACCCATGACAGCCGGTGCCGCAAGGCTTAATATCCAGCCCAGGTGAGGACAACTGACCAAGCTTTATCTGCAGAATCATTGTCTTTGCCTGACTTCCGGCAAAGACAATTTTTTTATTTTTTGAAAGGAGGTAATACTCTTGGCCTTTACAAAACAGGAAAAGAAAGCGCTCGTAGAATCTTACGAGAAATGGCTGAAGGAAAGCCAGGCAACCTTTGTTCTTTCATACCAGAAAATGGCGATGAAAGACATTGATGCGCTTAGGGCGCAAGCCCGCGAAAACAACGGCGAGTTCCATGTGGTAAAGAACACATTGATGAACATCGCCCTGAAAAACGCCGGCTTTGAGGACACGGGCCTCTTTGATCAATCCTCCATGGTGGCGGTTGCCTTTGAGGACGCGCCCGCCATGGCTAAGATCATCGATAAAGCCGGGTCCACCGACATGTTCGCCATTAAAGGCGGCTACATGGACGGCGCCCCGCTCACCGCGGTTGAAGTCCAAACGCTGGCGAAACTGCCTGCGATGCCGCAGATGCGCGCGCAACTTCTCGCACTCATTTCAACCCCGGCTACCCAGCTGGTGCGCACGATCAAGGAACCCGCCCGGATGGTTGCGGCAGTCCTCAAATCGTACTCGGAAAAAAGCCCGGCGGGAGCCGCTGGCTAGAACTCAAATCAATCAATTATTTTTAGGAGAATTAAAATGGCAGATTTAAAAAAATTAGCAGAAGAACTCAGCCAGCTTACCGTCTTGGAAGCCGCTGAATTGGTCAAGTCCCTCGAAGAGCAGTGGGGTGTTTCCGCTGCAGCCCCGGTGGCTGTCGCAGCCGTAGGCGGAGCTTCCGGCGCTGGCGCCGCAGAAGAAGTTGAAGAGAAAACCGAATTCGACGTGGTCCTCAAGGAAACCGGACCCAAGAAAATTGACGTCATCAAAGTGATCCGCCAGCTCACCAACCTCGGCCTGGTGGAAGCCAAGAACATGGCCGAAACCGCTGGTTCCAAGGTTCTCACCCAGGTTGGCAAGGAAGCCGCCCAGGACGCCAAGAAGAAATTGGAAGAAGCCGGCGCCGCGATCGACCTGGTTTAATCCGAACAATAGTAGAAAAAAAACCGCTGAACTGAAGTACACTACAAACGCTCAGCGGTTTTTTTATTTCACCACGCCCCAAAATTCCATTAACCCTGTTTGGTCCAGGCTAATTAACAGCCTGGCTCCTTCATCAAAGATTAATCCAATGATCTGATCCTGTTCGGCGTCCCATTCTTTCAACAACTTGCCGTTTTCCGCAGAGAAAAAATAGATTCCTCCAAGTTTTGATGCAATCGCCCAAACGTCTTCCTTGTTATTCAATGCAAATGCGACCGGCGACTCGATCCGTCCTTCCAGAGGTGTCCTTTTCAGAATCTTCTGGCTTTCCACATCCATGACCTCAACTGAGAATACTCCCGGGCGATTGAGGTTTTCCACAAGATAAGATATCTGAAGCCCATCATCTGAAAAAACCGGATTGACCATTGCCGCCTTCGCCTGGTAATGTGATTTCCTGGTCAATTTATTCGAATCCAAATCGTAAAGGAATAGAGCTTTCGCTAAAGGATCAAGCAAAGCCGCAGTATCCTCATCCGGCGACAAGCGCAAGAATGACAAGGAAGAAAATTCTTCCACCACCTGGCTGCTGCCAAGATCATCGATCACACATTTTTGCGGGCGGAATTCCATATCCTGACAGTAGAAAGCTGTTTGGTTGTCTTCAGAATAGCTCAACAACCGCATTCGCAGTTTTCCAGGATCGCCGGAGGGCTGCAGCCTCAACTTCCCCACCTTTCCTTCTCCATCTTCGTAGTGCTTGACCAGCCAATACTCAGTATCAATCAAGCGGATCGAATACCTTCCGCTTGGACCTTCGATTCCCGCTTGGCAGCTTATTTCCCCGGATTGCGGCTGAACAATACAGGTGTTGCAGAATTGGCATTCTGATTCCGTATCATTTCCAATTATGTTTGCCACAAAAGCGATCTCATCTTCTTGGGTCATCTGTAGTCCCTGAAAATGATCCGCGATTACCCGCCAACCCTGGCCGCTTGGCGAATGTGGATCCACAGGCACGAAATTGACCAGTTCACCGCTATCGGCAATCTGGAGGCCGTTCAGATCGCGGAAATAACCGGAAACACTCATAATAATATCTCCCTTTTCCAGATCCCAAACTTCAATTTCCTGAAAAAACCAAACGGGGCCTAACTGAACCTGGGAGTTTTCACGAGTAAGCAGCAGTACCTTCGAACCGTCTTTTGAAAACACCGTTTCGCACGGCATATCCCATTTGCAGCCTTGCGCCGGGATCTCCGCCACCGCCTCTCCGGTCAATTTATCCAAAACAATCACATGATCGGAGTCGGATAGAGAAAAGAGAAGCTCGCCAACAAAAAACGATGCTCGCAGAATATCTGTGTCAGTGACCTCATCCCAGGTCTTGACGGACCAAAAGCGAAATGCTTCGTTCAGCTTTCCGGCGGACAAAATATACCGCTTGGGATCAAAGGTATGGATCACTTGTCCATCGCCGGAAAAACCCAAAAGGTTTCCATGCAAAGAGTCATTCTTTCCATCCCACTCATACAGGACTTCATTCGCGAGAATATCCACCACTCTGAAATACCGGGTGGGTTCAGCTAGTGAATAATCAATGCCGGTCTCCGCCAGCAGTTTCCCATCCGGCGATAGCGCCACCTGGGGGAGGTCAAATCCGCATGAAGGGGAGCGGTGATCGAATGGCCGCGAATGGAAATTCTCATAGATCAAGCCGCCGCCTGTTTGAAAAACTTGAAGCGAATTCTTGGTGATGACCGCGATGAATAAACCATCCCGGTTGAATTGAAAATATCGCTCGAAACCATATGCGCAATTCGGGAATTCGATCTCGAATTGGGAGATCTGTGTGGCGGTCTCTGCATCGAAGATGGCCAATCGCCCCGGCTCTCCTATTGCCATGAAACTGCCATCCTGGGAAATTTCGATGTAAGGGGGCGCTTTTGGATAAAGGCTGGCCAGCCATCCGACCTGATCCGCGTTGACCAATACGATCTCCTCAAGAATAACCGGTAGTTTGAATTCTTTGGAAGATGACCCGTACTCTGCATCCATGGGCGCCACGGCTATCGGATCGGTATCTTCAAGCGCAGCAACAATTTCCTCAGTTTTTTCTGTTGTTGCGTATTGATAATCAGATGATTGAATATTACAGGCCGAGAGAAAAACCAGGCAGATATTGATGATAAAAATAGATTTTGGTTTCTTAGAATGCGTCATGATAGAAAAATTGATTATATCCAAACCCCTTAGGCTCGGGATACATGTAAAGTTTTAGGATGATACCTGACACTTATACCAATAAGTTGCATATAGTAAAATAACTCAGTATTTTGTACCAATTTTATCCAATTAATGACTTTGTTGTAAGGAGCTGATATGCCCTTGAAAGGTACCATTGTTGTTGATGAAGATCTGTGCAAAGCGTGCGAACTCTGCATCGAAGCCTGCCCGCAGCATGTGATCGCTTTGAATATGGAGGTGATCACCCCCAAAGGCTTCCACCCCGCGTATCTAGCCAAGGACGGGTGCACCGGCTGCATGATCTGCGCCCTGGTCTGCCCGGAAGCTGCCATCACTGTTTACCGCGAGAAGCGGGCCGCAAAGGATTAGGAGGAATACATGGCGAGAGAATTATGGGAAGGAAACCAGGCGTTCGCTGAAGCAGCAGTTCGCGCTGGTTTGAAAGCATTTTTTGGTTACCCGATCACCCCACAGACCGAAGCGCTTGAGTATATGTCGCATCGCATGCCCGAGCTTGGCCGCGTTTTCCTGCAGGCTGAAAGCGAGCTGGGCGCGATCAACATGGTCTATGGCGCGGCTTGCGCCGGCGTGCGTGTGATGACCTCCACATCCAGCCCCGGAACCAGCCTGATGATGGAAGGGCTCTCCTACATCGCCGGTACGGAAGTTCCTATGGTGCTGGTGGATGTCGTGCGCGGCGGCCCCGGCCTCGGGAATATCGCGCCGTCCCAGGGTGATTACAATCAGATGGTCCACGGCGGTGGGCATGGGGATTACCATCCCATCGTGCTGGCTCCTGCCAGCGTCCAAGAGACCGTGGATACAGTCTATGGAATGTTTGATCTCGCTGAAAAATACAAGACCATCGGTGTGGTAATGATCGACGGCACCATCGGCCAAATGATGGAAGCGGTCGAGATGCCGCCCATGCTGGAAATCCGCAAGGATTACCCCGATTGGGCGGTCACCGGTAGATTCGGCAAGGACCGCAATGTGCTCACCTCCATTTACCTCAAAGCCGAAGACGAGGAGAGGACCAATTACCGCCTGATGAGGACCTGGCAGGAGATCGAAAGAAATGAGGTGCGATTCAAGGAGTACTTTATGGATGACGCCAAGATCGCCATCATCGGTTTCGGTTCCGCCGGCCGAATTGCCCTCTCCGCTGTGCGTGCTGCGCGCGCCAAGGGCATTCCTGTGGGCCTTTTACGCCCGATCAGCCTGGCGCCATTCCCATACAAAGCCGTGCGGCAGGTTGCGGAACAGGTTGACAGCATCCTGGTGGTTGAGATGAATTCCGGCATGATGCTGGATGATGTACTGAAGGAAGCCAAAGGCCGCACCAATGTTGAATTTTATGGCCGCATGGGCGGCGTAATGCCCTTCCCGAACGAGATCACTGACGAGATCAACCGCGTTTTGGACAGCCATCCGGATCCGGATGTTCATCCACGCGACCTGTGGCTTGACCGAATGGCCGAATTGATGGGATAAAGGAGCAAAAAATGACAACACTCGACCTAAAGGATATGGAAGTCGTCTATCAGCGTCCCGAGATGCTGGTGGATATCAATACGCATTACTGCCCCGGATGCACGCATGGCGTCGCCCACCGGCTGATCGCGGAAGTGCTGGATGAGATGGATATGGCCGGCCAAACCATCGGCGTCGCGCCGGTCGGCTGTTCGGTTTTTGCTTATAACTACTTCAATTTTGACTTTGTGGAAGCGCCTCACGGGCGCGCCCCGGCCATGGCGACCGGCATCAAACGCGTGCGGCCTGATCGCCTGGTGCTTTCCTACCAGGGCGATGGCGACATGATCTCGATCGGCACCGGAGAGATCGTGGCGGCTGCCGGCCGCGGCGAGAATATCACGGTCATTTTTATCAACAACGCCAATTATGGAATGACAGGAGGGCAGATGGCGCCCACCACCCTCCCCGGCATGATAACCACTTCATCGCCCAACGGGCGGGATGTGGAGCAGATGGGCTACCCTATCCGCGCCAGCGAACTGCTGGCTTCGCAGGACGGCGCCAGTTTCATCGTCCGACGCAGCCTTCACAACCCCAAGTCTATCCGGGAAGCCAAGAAAGCCATTCGCCTGGCGTTTGAAACCCAGGTTCGCGGGCTTGGGTTCTCGATGGTTGAATTATTATCCACATGCCCCACCAACTGGCGCATGACTCCCGTAGAAGCCACCCAATGGCTGGAAGAAAAAATGATCCCTTACTACCCCCTGGGCGACATGAAGGTTCACCCGGTCATCAGTGAGTTGAAGGTTTAGGAGGAAACAGCATGCAAAATGAAACCGTAATTGCGGGATTTGGCGGGCAGGGAGTCCTCTTTACCGGCAAGGTGATGGCATACGCAGGCCTGGAAAGCGGCCAGAATGTGACCTGGCTTCCCTCTTATGGGCCCGAGATGCGCGGTGGGACAGCCAACTGCACGGTGGTGATCTCTGATAGTGAGATCGGCTCTCCCCAGGTAATGAATCCGCGTGCAGCGATCGTCATGAACCAGCCATCCCTGGAAAAATATGAGGAGTTAATAGCGCCTGATGGGTACCTGGTAGTCAACACGACTATGGTAAACCGCAAAGTCAAGCGCGATGATATCCATGCCATCGAGCTGCCCGGTACGGAATTAGCCGAGGAACTTGGAGATAAACGATTAACCAATGTTGTCATGCTGGGGGCATTGGCTGCCAAAGCAGATTTTTTGGAATTGAGAAGTGTGGAGAAGGGGATTGCCAAAAGCCTCTCGGAGGGAAAGCAATCCTTGTTCGAACTAAACCTTAAGGCGCTAAAAACGGGAGCAGATTACGTAAAATAATTGACAACTGGTAGGGCAGGGGATTATCTTTAAGTTAATTCCCTCACTTGCCATTGTTTTTTATTTATGGTAAGATGAGTCATTCATTGTCCCATTAAACAGCTATTAATGCTCCGGATGGAGTGTTTTTTTAACGGCAAAAACAGCAAGAAAAAGCATCATTTTTGATCTATACGAGGAAAGGGAGATGGCAAATACTTTTTTAACCCAAGAAGGGTTTGACAAGCTACAGGAAGAACTGGACTATCTGCGCACGACCAAGCGGCAGGAAGTTGCTGATCGCCTGCGTGAAGCGGCCGACGGCGAAGACCTGATCGAAAACGCTGAATACGAGGCCGCAAAGAATGAGCAGGCCTTTGTTGAGGGGCGCATCCAGGAGCTTGAGATCCTTTTGGCCACTGCCAAGATCATCCCCGAACAGAAATCGAATGATTGTGTTCAGGTGGGTTCGACTGTAACCATTCAGGAAGAAGGCTACGAAGAAAAAGAAACCTTTGTCATTGTCGGCGCCGCTGAAGCACGCCCCAGTGAAGGCCGTATTTCCAATGAATCTCCGCTCGGACACGCCCTCATCGGCCAGAAAAAAGGCGACCTGGTCACCGTTGAGGCGCCCGACGGAGAATATCAAGTTAAAATAGTCAAGGTTTCATAAACCCATTACAGACCCATCACCCGCCCGGGAAGGATGGGCGGGTTTTTAATTTATACGCCAGGATGGATCCATGGAATTAAATGAATTAGAAAAAATTCGGGTGGAAAAACTCGAAAAAATGCGTGATTTGGGCGTCGAGCCCTACCCTACGCGCAGCGAGGTTAGTCATCAGATATCCGAGGTTATCGTCGCTTTCACCGAGTACGAAAAAGAAACCGCGGAATCAGAATTCTCCAAAACTTTCACGATCGGGGGCCGCATCCGCTCGATCCGCAGTATGGGCAAATTGGCTTTCGTTCACATCGAGGACGGCAGCGGGCGTTTGCAGCTCATGTTAAGGGTGAATGAACTGGGAGAAGAGCAGCTGCAGTTTTTCAAGGATTTCTTTGATATCGGAGATTTCATCCAAGCCAATGGTTCTGTCATGCGCTCTCGAACGGGCGAGGTGACCCTCCAAGCCAAGAGTTTTAAAATGCTGTCCAAAGCCATCAGCCCACTGCCCGCCGCCAAAGATGAAGAGGTGGATGGGGAGATCGTGCGGCACGCCGCCCTGGTAGATCCGGAAACCCGCTTCCGCCAGCGCTACGCCGATCTGGCCGTGAACAGCGAAGTTCGGGAGATCTTCAAGCTCAGATCATCGACCGTGCGTTCGCTTCAACGCTATTTGGATGCGCAGGGGTTTATTGAAGTGGAGACACCCATTCTGCAACCAATTTATGGCGGAGCGGCTGCCCAGCCATTCGTTACACATCACAATCAGCTTCACCAGGATCTGTACCTGCGCATCTCATTCGAGCTCTATCTCAAGCGTCTGCTGGTTGGAGGTTTGGACCGGGTCTATGAGATTGGCCGCGATTTCCGCAACGAGGGCGTCTCATTTAAACATAATCCTGAATTCACGCAGCTCGAATTCTACTGGGCTTATGCTGACTATCTGAAAGTGATGGAATTGACCGAGGACATGGTCTCCACCGCAGCCAGGGAAGTGCTGGGTACCATAAAGATCAAGTTCGCCGGTGAGGAAATCGATCTGACCCCGCCCTGGAGGCGGATGGAGCTTCGCCAGGCCATCCTGGATGCCTGCGGCATTGATATCGACCTACACCTGGATGATGAGTCGCTCTTCAAAGCGATGACAGAAAAAGACCTGCATCCCAAACCCGGCTCAACACGAGGCAAACTCATTGATGCCATGATCGGCGATCTGGTGGAACCCTTCCTGATCCAACCCACATTCCTCTATAACTATCCGCGGGACATCTCTCCGCTCGCCAAGAACATGCCCGGCAATCCCCGCATTGTGGAACGCTTTGAGGGCTTTGTCGGCGGTATGGAACTGTGCAATTCTTTCACAGAGTTGAACGACCCATTGGAACAGGAAAAACGCTTTTTGGAGATGGGACGGTCTTACGCAGACGAAGACGAGGAACGGCATCCGATGGATGACGATTACCTGCGGGCTATGTCTTACGCCATGCCGCCCAATGGCGGCTTTGGGATGGGCATCGACCGGCTGGTGATGTTACTGGCCAATAAGCGCTCCATCCGCGAGGTGATCCTTTTCCCGCATCTGCGCGAACCGGACAAGGAAGAGAAATAGATTAACATGTTAAATATAAGGCGGACACGAATGTCCGCCTTTTTTTATTTATTTGAGACAGGTCTCGCGTAGGTCAGGATTTAGCCTGGCGATAAAGACCCGGGATCGTCACCTTGAAGGATGAACTATAGGTCTTTGTCACCTTAAAAGGTGACCTACAAATACTCTTTCACAAATGGAAAAGACCTTGCGTAGGTCAAGCGTTAACCTGACGAATAAGACCTACAAAAGCCACCACTGCTATTGGAAATCCATTTTTTTAATATTGTTCGGTATCTCATCTCTCCCCCATCCTTCAGGGTAATGTCCATCCTTGTACCACTTAAGGAAACTTGAATTCAACCAGGTCGAAGGATCTTTGGTCAACCCATGCTTTACAGGATTCCAATGAATGTAATCGATATGATTCTTAAACTCTTCCTCATTTCTAATCACATGATCCCAAAACCGTTTCTGCCAAATAGAAATAGAGGTTTCAACATTATGAATATTCTTGAAGCTAATCGTAAATCTGCCTTTGATTGAATGAAGAATCTTGGAAAAATTTGATTCCTTCCCACTCAAATTTATGAGTACATGAAAATGATCGGGTAATATGACATGAGCAGGTAATTCAAATGAATATTCATTTTGTGCATCCTGAATAATCCAATATAACAGTTGAATACTCTTTGGGTCAAGAAAAATGTTTTTTCTATCCTTTGTAACGGATGTAATAAATACTGAAGAACCAGGAATGTAATATCTTCTTATATTGGACATCGGTTAATTTTTGTCACCCTAAAGGGTGATAAACAAGAAAAAACTTGCCTGTGGCTTATTCCACAGAGACATTAGCCTCGCCCACCATCCCCTTGAGTTCCTGAACCAAAGCCGGGCTGACGCTGGTGTTGTCGTTCGGGAAATCCAAGCGGTAGATATTGCCGTTCTCCCTGCATACAAATGCGAACTGATCCTTCCCTGGGATGGAGGTTAACACACCATAGATCTGGCTCAACCGGCGGTTGTCCCGCTCTTTATCACCGGTGCTCCTGAGCTGGATCACCACGATGTGTTTTTCCCCGCTGGAATAATTGACCCGATCAACGCTCTTTTCACTATCGGGAACAAGTGGCTTTGGGGATGTTTCCAGGTTTGCTGGCAAGAACTCAGTTTTTTCATCAGAAATCTCTACGGCCTCATCTCCCGAGGAATACCGGGGCGCGGCAACTTTCACGCTTTCCTGCAGTACTTGCGCGGCGCCCAATTGAATGTTGCCCGGCGATGTCTCTACTGGATTGGATTGGACTTCTTCATTCTCAAAACTGACTACATCCACCTCAAAAAACTCCTCATAAGGTTCTAGATCGAGTGAATCCGGCAGGCTCGACGTTTCATTTGGTAATGCGGTCGTTTGCTGGGACAGGTGAATAACCTCCATCGAATCCACCAGCACCTTGGGTTCTGCCCGATCCGTATCCACTTTTCCCCGTGCGATCAAAATTTCATTGGTTCGAATCAGTTTTTGCTGGTTCGCCCAGGTGCGCGGGAAAACGACCAGTTCGACGGTTCCTTGAATATCCTCGAGGACGGCAAAGGCCATCTCTTGCCCTTTTCTTGTGATCGTGGTGCGCACATTAGTGATCATGCCGCCCACCACAACTGGGGATTGGTGTTCCGCTTCCATCAATTGCCCGGAATAGTGGGTAATTGCCTTTTTGAGAGCGCCATGGTATGCGGACAAAGGATGATCCGATAGGTACAGCCCAAGCAGCTCTTTCTCCCATTCCATCTTCTCACGCGGATCGAGAGAGCTGATGGCCGGCAGGCGAATCTCTTCTTCCAGGCCTTCCATTGTGCCAAAAATGCTTAATTGGCCGCTTTCCCTGGCACGGAAATGACTTTCGCTGATGGCAGCGATGGTATCCATACCTTCCAGAAGCGCCCGTCTCTCGCCGAAGGAATCCAGCGCCCCCACCCGGATCATACACTCGAGAGCGCGCTTGCCTACCTTGCGCAGATCTACACGGCGGGCAAAGTCGTTGATATCCTTAAAACGGCCGGTCTGCCTGGCCTCGCAAACCACATCCACCGGCCCCTGGCCGACGTTCTTGACCGCGCCCAAACCAAATCGGATGGCAGGCGGCTGCTCGCCCCGCTCTTCAATAGAGAAATCCCATAAACTCGCGTTCACGTCCGGCGGCAATACATCGATGCCCATTGCTCGGGCGTCAGCGGTGTAGTACGCCACTTTCTCGGATTCGTTCTTGGCCTGTGAAAGCAGCGCAGTCATGTATTCGAGTGGGTAATGGTTTTTCAGGAACGCGGTTTGGACAGCGATGACGCCGTAATCCGCCGCGTGGCTCTTATTAAAGCCGTAATGGGCGAAACCTTCCCAATCGGTGAAGATCTCTTCTGCCGTTTTCCGGTCGATCCCATTGGCCACTGCGCCTTCCACGAATTTCTTGTGGTAACCGGCCAGTTTGTCGGTCTGCTTTTTGGAGATCACCTTACGCAAGCTGTCAGATTCGCCGGGCGTGAAACCGCCCAGTTGAACCGCTGCCTGCATCACCTGTTCCTGGTAAATGGCGAATCCAAAGGTTTCGCTCATGATGGGTTCGAGCAGTGGGTGGCGGTATTCGATCTCTTCTTCACCATGCATGCGGCGGATATACGCAGGGATGAAATCCATCGGTCCCGGCCGGTAGAGCGCCACCATGGCGATGATGTGATCCAGCTTGGTGGGCTGCATCTGCATCAGGAAACGCGTCATGCCCGCGCCTTCCAGTTGGAAGACGCCCGCGGTCAGCCCTTTACCGAGAAATTCATAAGTTTCTGAGTCATCCAGGGGAATGTTCCCCAGGTTATAGCGGATGCCGTGCCTCTCATAGATCATGTTGCAGGCGCGCTGCATGATGGTCAGGGTGGCTAAACCGAGGAAGTCCACCTTTAATAATCCCAATTGGTCGATGATCGACATCTCGAATTGGGTCACAGTCTTGATCGGTACTTCTTCCGAATTGCTGGTCGGCCGGTGAAGCGGCACGTAATCCACCATGGGCAGATCCGAGATCACCACACCCGCGGCGTGCGTGCCGGCGCTGCGCACCACGCCCTCCATTTCCGCAGCCGATTCGATCAAGTCGCGCAGATAGTCTGCGCTGTCATAAATTTCCTTTAAGCCGCTCACCTGCTCCAGAGCGTCGCGGATGGTGACCGGGCGGCTGGGAATATTAGGGATCATCTTGGCAATGCGGTCCACCTCGTTCAGCGGGACATCCATCACCCTTCCTACATCGCGGATGGCCGCCCGGGCGCCCAATGTGCCAAAGGTCATGATTTGCGCCACATGGTCGTAACCGTATTTGTTGGCGCAATATTCCATGATCTCGGCGCGTTTGTCATCCTGGAAATCCAGGTCGATATCCGGCATGCTGATGCGGTCCGGGTTGAGGAAGCGCTCAAAGATTAACCCGTGCCGGATAGGCTCAACCAGGGTAATGGCAAGCACATAACCCACAATGGAACCGGCAGCCGAGCCTCGTGCTTCATACCAGATGTTCCGCTCCCTCGCGAAACGGCAAAGATCCCAAACGATCAGGAAATAGGCGTCAAAACCCATTGTATGGATCACGCCCAATTCGTAATCCAGGCGCTCGCGGACGTTCGGATCATCCGCATGCTCCTGATAGCGCTCGCGCAGACCTGCCTCGCATAATTCACGCAGATAAGTTTCGGGTGTGTAACCCTCTGGAACCTCAAAAAGCGGGAGATGATACCCTTCCCTGTCCAGGTTCACATTGCAGCGGTCTGCGATTTCCAGTGTGGTTGAAAGGGACTCGGGAAAGTCGGCAAAGAGCGCCGACATCTCCGCCGGGGATTTCAGGTAGTAGGAATCCGTCGACATACGCATGCGGTTGGGATCGGAAAGCAGCGCGCCGGTCTGGATCGCCAGCAGAATATCCTGGTTGCGTGCATCCGCTCGGTCGACATAATGGACATCATTGGTCGCAATGAACTTGGCGTTATACCGGTCTTTCAGCTGGTATAAAGCCTTGTTCACATCCTCCAATTCCTGAAGCTCGTGGCGCTGCAGTTCCAGAAAGAAATGGTCAGGGCCAAACACTTCCATGTACCAATCCAGCGCTTTGAGGGCTTCTTCATTTCCTCGTTCCAGGATCTTGGTCGGCACCTCTCCCTTCAGGCAGGCGGAGGTCGCTATGATGCCTTCCGAGTATTGTTGAAGCAGGTCCTTGTCAAATCGTGGATAATAATAAAAACCCTCCAACTGAGCGGCGCTGGCCAATCGGAGCAGGTTTTGGTAACCGGTGTTATTTTCGGCCAGCAGCAGGAGGTGGTTGGAGCGTTTGTCCAGCTGGGAATCCTTATCCTTCATGCCGCGCGCTGAAAGATAACCTTCCAGGCCAATGATGGGCTTCACACCGGCTTCTTTGGCAGCAGTATAAAACTCGATCACCCCATGCATGGTGCCGTGGTCGGTAATAGCCACCGCCGGCATGCCCAGCTCTTTTGTGCGCGTCACCAACTTGCGGATGTTGCTGAAACCATCAAGCAGAGAATAATGCGTATGGACATGCAGGTGGACAAATGACATTAAAGCCCTGTGTTTTTAAGAAATAATGACCCTATCGGTCGACAGGGTCATTATAGCATGCAGGTCTTTTTTGGCTTCTACGCGCGGCTTAAAGAATTAAACTTTTTAAGTTTAGATATCAAATTTTTCTTTTACCCAGTGTTGCGATATAAATCGCGAACTGCTCTTCGCCGTCCAACTGAAGCGCCTGGTTGACCAGGTCATCATCATAGGCGGCGATGGCGCAGACGCCGCAATGGATGGATTCAGCCAACAGGTAAAGGTTCTGGCAGACATGCCCGGCATCCAGATACATATAGCGGTAGCCGCGCTGGCAGTAACGCCAGATCATGCGCAGCGGCACGGCCGCCCAGAAGAACGTTACGGCCGAATTCTTCACATGCGGCTGCTTCAAGCAGGCTTCCGTCAGAATATCCGCGATCTCTTCCGGTGCGTCCAGCTTTGCCAGTTTGTGCTCCACAGCCAAATAGCGATAGAGGCCGGGTTTCAGACCTTCGACTCGGTTGACAAGCAGGTAGGTCTCAAACGCATGCCTTGAACCTGCCGACGGCACAGTGCGCTTGCTGACCGGTTTTTCGGTCACCGATTTGACGCCTTGTGTACCCCACAGCAAGTACGCCAATTCCTCCAGGGAAAGCGGGGCATCCGCATATTTGCGTAAAGTTTCCCTCTGGTCGACCAGCTCAACAAAATCCAATGAAATGGCTCCAAGTAATTTGCCATTCGGCAGGTCAATAATGCCGGCTCCTTTCGGCGCCGGTGTCTCAAGCGGCGGCAGCGGCACACCCTGGCTCTGCAGGGATGGCTCCAGATTGACGTACTTGGTCAACTCAACGAATTCTTTGCCGATATGATTTTCCATATCTCTCTCTCCTTATCATGACAATATTTTAACCATGCGCACATCCCCCGCCGAACCCACATCCTGAATTTTTTCAGGGAAGAGGATCGTTTCGGTTAGCTTAAACCCAAATTTTTCGTATAACGCCCGCGCTGCGGAATTCTCGATCTCGGTTAAGAGCGACAATTTTAACAAGCCCTGGCTGCGGGTTTTCTCCTCCGCATACGCCAGCATCTTCAGCCCAATCCCCTGCCGACGGAATTTTTCTGCGACTGCCAAATGCGCAATATAGAATTCATCCTGTGGAATATTTTCTTCCTTCCGGTAAGGCAGCATTCTCTGGATGAACTTGCCGATCTCGCCCGGCCGATACACCTTCAGCATATGCAGTGCGGTTATCGCCATCGAACCGCGCATCCGGCGCTGATCAAAGGTCATTAATAGCCCGGCGATTTCATTCCCAACCATCGCGAATTCCGCGAATTCGTGGGAGAAGTGGTTGCCTTTCAATTGGAAAAAGGTCTGAATTACCTGATACGCCCGCTTCGTCTCTCCAAAACCAAAAAGATAAACACCAAACTGGTGCAGTGTTTCCATCACCAAATGCGCGCCAGGTATAAAGTCAATGTTCTGTGCAGGACGGAAGCGGATCTCTTGCATTTCAGGTAGACCGTTTTCTCAGTAAAAGATCGCGGATTCGGGTGAGTTCATCCGTCTGTAAAACGAAAAGAAGCAGGCCATAACTGATGACACCCGCCGCGATGGATATGAAGTTCTTAAAGATCAAAGTGCCACTTAATGCTGAACTCAGGAACCAGATCAACAGCCCCATCCCCGCCCCTGCAGCCAGTGACTTGCTCAACGCCAAAAGTATCCGGTGTTCTTCCAAGCCCTTTAAACGCCGGCTGAGCAGGACTAGCAGCAAAACGCTTTCCAGAAGAGTAGCTGTGGAATTAGCCAGCGCCAGGCCGCCATGCGGAAACCAGCCTAGGCGAGTGAACAGCGCGGTAAAAAGAAAACTGAAGATCAGGTTGAGTGTCATCGCCCCTACCCCCACCACCACCGGTGTACGCGTATCGTGCAGGGCGTAGAAAGAACGGCTTGTCACTTCCACCAGACCGTGCCCTACCAGTCCAACGGCATACCATAGCAGCGCCCAAGCCACCAACTGAGTGGATTCCCCGGTGAATTCACGACCCTGGTAGAGCAAGGCAACAATCGGCTCGCGCAGCAGGATCAGTCCAATCATAGCGGGCACGCAAAGGAGCAGCGTGATGCGCAGGGTGGCAGAGAGGGAAGCGCGCATCTCCTTGACCTGCTTCTTTGCGATCTGCGCCGCGAAGGTTGGCAGGGCGGCGATGGCGATCGACTGGGCAATGGCCGCTTCCGGCATGATCATCAAGGGAAAGGCCAGGCTGATCGCGGTGATGCTTCCTTCAGGCTGATAGGATGCCAATAATGTGTTGATCAGGAAATTCAACTGCACCACGGCAACCCCCAGCAAGCGGGGCGCCATCAACCGCCCAACTTCCCTGACCTCCGGGAGTTCGAGTCCAAGGGAAGGCCAGTAGGCACGCTGGGGCAACTTTAGCAGCATGGGCAGCTGCACCAGTAAATGAAGCAGCGATCCGATCACCACGCCCCACGCAAGCCCAAAGATCCCCATGCCAGGCGAAAGCACAATAATGCCGATGATCCAGCCGACCTGGTACATTGCCGGCGCCAGGGCAGGCAGGAGAAACCGCTGATGGGAGTTCAACACACCCATCATCAAGCCACTGAGTCCGAAGATGAAGGAACTCAACACTTGGATGCGCAGAAGCTGTGCTGTGAGCAAAGTTTCCTCTGTGGCGAATCCAGGCGCGAGGACATATCTCACCACCTGCGGGGCAAAGAGAATGGTCAGGGCGCTGAAAAGCACCAATACCAGCGAGACCAGGTTGGCGATCGCGGAAGCCAGTTTCCAGGCTTTGCCGCGTTCCTCATTGGCCAGCAAACCGGTAAAAACCGGGATGAAAGCGGAACCCAGCGCGCCGCCAGCCACCAAGTTGAAGAGGATCTCGGAAAAACGGTTGGCGGCAAAAAATGCGTTACTTTCGATACTGGTGCCGAAAACCCGCGCGGTCAGCGTCTTGGCCAGCAGCCCAAAGAGCTGGCTGACGACAAAGGCCGCCATCACCGTGCCGGCCGCCCGGGCGATCTGCATGTTCCCTGCAGGCTGTTTTGCGGGTTCATTCTGCATACGCGCCATTATACTTGCCAACCCCCCACGCTGAACGGCAAACCTGTGTGATAATCATGAAAAGTAAATAAATTCTTCCCCAGGAGTTGGAAAATGACCCGAAGACCCGTAATTATCGACTGCGACACCGGCACGGATGACGCTATCGCCCTCATTGCCGCCTTGTACAGCCCGGAGCTCGATGTGCGCGCGCTCACCACGGTGGTCGGTAATGTGGAGCTCAAATACACCAGCCGCAATACGCTGGATCTGGTCCATTATCTTGGTTTTGACACGCCTGTCGCGGTCGGCGCCCGGCAGCCCTTGGTCCGGCCGGAGATCATTTATTCTGGCAATAAAACGCACGGTGACACGGGCCTCGGCACGGTCTCGCTCCCGCACACAGACGCGAAGTTTTACGAAAAAAATGCCGTGGAAACCATCTATGAGCAGGCTCTGGCCTGCCAGGGCGAACTGGAGCTGATCCCGGTCGGGCCGTTGACCAACATCGCCCACGCCGTCAGCCTCTATCCCGACCTCAAAGACCTGGTCAAGCAGATCGTTTTCATGGGCGGCGCCAAGATCGGCGGAAACGTCACCACCACTGCCGAGTTCAACATTTGGGCAGACCCTGAAGCCGCCAGAGTCGTGTTTACCTCCGGCATCCCGCTTACCATGGTCGGATTGGATGTCACCGTTAAAGCCGCGCTCAACCGCAAGGACACGGATGAGATCCGTACCATGGGCAGCAAGGCAGCGGTTTTCACGGCGGACATCCTTGAATTCATGCTCACGCGCCTGAGCAAAGGCGGCGAGGACCTGCTCATGCACGACGCGCTGGCCGTGGGCGCGTACATTGACCCCACCCTGGTGCAGATGAGCAGCTATTACGTGGACTGTGAATGCAGCGGCAAATACACCTCCGGCCACACCATGGTGGCTGCCACGCGTATGTTCCGCCAGGAACCCAACTGCAACGTGTGCGAGGAGCTCGACCTCCCGCGCTTCAAATCCTGGCTGAAGGGCGTGATCGCCCGCTCTGTGCAGTAAACTAACAAAGTAATTTGTGGTTATTGGAAAGGTGGAAAATTTATGAAAACTGAAGAAACCAGCGGGGGTACATCCACGGGAATGGAGAGCCCCAAACCAGCGCCCAAACCGGAAAAAACCAGCCCATCCAAATTTAAAACCCTGATCACAAAGATCGGTGTCTGGCTGCTATTCCTGTTGATCGGCACTTTGGCTGTCACACTGGCTCTCTATCTGCCCACATTAACCCGGCTCAACCGGGCGCAGGAGGAAGTCGAACGCTTATCCGAAATCGAAACGCAGTACAACCAGCTCCTCCCTGAGTATGAACTGGCAAAAGCGCAATCCGCCGTCTACAAGACCATCAGTGATGCCAGCCTGCTGCGCACTGCCCTTCTCGAGAACGACACCACCAAGACGGATCAGCAGATGCGCTATGTGGAAGACGACCTGGTGGCGTTGAACATACCTGAGTACCCTGAGATCTTGCAACGGCTGCAGAGCCAGTTCAGCAAGATCAAGTCTGCCTCCACCAATACGGCAGCCTTAACCGAACTGGATGAATTCTACAAGGACCTGCTGCTGCTGGCGGATAATTTGCGCTAGGAAAAACTAAAATTTTCTGATGTGTATTGCGGATTTTAACCCGCCAACAATCATCTTGAAATTATCTATGAGGCGGATAGGAAAATCCGCCCTACAGCTGTGAGCCACTCGAAATTATTCTGGGCGTAAGGCGGGTTTTAACCCGCCAACAATCATCTTGAAATTATCTATGCGGCGGATAGGAAAATCCGCTCTACAGCTGTGAGCCACTCGACATTGTTCTGGGCATAGGGCGAGTTTTAACCCGCCAGCAATCATCTTGAAATTATCTATGCGGCGGATAGGAAAATCCGCCCTACAGCTGTGAACCACTCGACATTGTTCTGGGCGTAGGGCGGGTTTTAACCCGCCAGCAATCATCTTGAAATTATCTATGCGGCGGAAAGGATTATCCGCCCTACAGCTGTGAGCCACTCGAAATTGTTCTGGGCGTAGGGCGGGTTTTAACCCGCCAACAATCATCTTGAATTTATCTATGCGGCGGATAGGATTATCCGCCCTACAGCTGTGAGCCACTCGACATTGTTCTGGGCGTAGGGCGGGTTTTAACCCGCCAAAATTTTCTCCGAAATACTTAAAGGTCCGTTGATTGGGTTGGTTTTATCAACCTAATTACTTAAGCGTTGGATTTCGCTAGCGCTCAATCCAACCCACCCAACCCAATATGAGGTGCAACTTTTGGGTATGAATCGATGGTCAGATCTGCAACAAAGCCGAGATGCTTCACTTCGTTCACTCGAAGAGTGCTTTTCGAGCAGCATGACAATCAAAGCACATGTTGGGCTGGATCCTTCAACCCAACTGATCTACTGCGGCCGGGCGGTGAGTTCCACCGGGATCGTGATCGTCCCGCCTCCGCGCAGGATGGTCAGTTCCACAGTATCACCCGGGCTTGTGAAAGTCACCAGATAATTCAAGAGATCACTGAATGAGCGGATCGCCATACCATCCACCGCGGTGATCAGGTCGCCGCCAGCATTCAAGCCTTGAAATCTCGTAGGGGTCTCTCCCGCTCGTAACCCCGCCCGGTCCGCCGGACTGCCGGGCGGGATGCTGAGCACATAGGCGCCCTGCACTTCAGAAGGCAGGCTGAGCGCGTTTCGTTCCGCCAGGGTCATCTCCTCGCGGCTGGTGATCCCCAGGTAGGGATAATCATACTGGCCGTCGCGGATCAGGTAGGGGGTGACGCGTTTGACGATATCAATCGGCACCGCAAAGCCGATTCCGGAGTTATACACGCCCCCGTTGGTTTGCTCATCATTGGTGCGGATGGCGCGGTTGATGCCGATCACCTCACCCGCGAGGTTAAGCAGAGGTCCTCCCGAATTACCGGGATTGATAGCCGCATCTGTCTGGATCAGGTCGGCAGCGGAAAAATAGAACCCGCTGGGGGCTTCCCGCATCGAATCGAGCAGGCGCCCCCGGGCGGAGATGATACCCACCGTCATGGTGCCTGACAAGCCGTACGGATTGCCGATGGCTACCACAGTTTGCCCAACTTTGACACCGGAGGATGTTCCAAGCATCAGGGGAAAGAGCTCCGTCCGCGCCGCAGAAACTGACACGACAGCGATATCCGAATCCAGGTCGGTGCCGATAACCTCGCCGTTCACGCGGTATCCGCTGGAAAACACGATCTCCAGGTCCGCTGATCCTTCCACCACATGGTAATTAGTCAGGATATGGCCCTCTGTATCGATCACAAATCCGGATCCCTGTCCCACAGGCAATCCTTCCCGGTAAAGAATGATCGCCACCACACCGGGATTAATGGCTTCATACATGGAAACCAGCAGCTCATCCGATGGATGGATGGTGGAGGCGTCGCCTCCAACGGCTGGCGCTGCGCCCTGGTTGAGCAGCGTGGGCGCAGGTGTGAGCGAAGGCGATGGTGCGTTGGCGCAGGCAGCGGCCAATACCGCAACCAGAACCAATGCAATCCATGATCCAATTTGGTGTTTTGATTTTTTCATTTTCAAGGTTATGTCCCTTTCAGGGATTCAAACAGCTTTTTCTGTTCATTGTTCAGGTCCTTCGGAATCCGCACGTTGATCGTTATCATCAGGTTTCCGTATTTGCCTTTGGATTTCAACAATGGCATCCCTTTGCCGGCTAGGCGGAAGACCTGTCCAGGCTGCGTGCCAGGGGGAATCTTCAGCAGCACATTACCGGTGAAGGTTTCCACTTGAACCTCACCGCCCATGACCGCAGTATATAGATCGATCGTCTTTTCTGTGTGAAGATCGTCATTCTTGCGCTCAAATCTCGGGTCAGGTGAAACCTGGATCATCAGGTAGATATCGCTGGCCTGCCCGCGGGAGTCCCTGGGCCCAGCGCCGGAGGCGCGGATCCTGGTGCCGGTTTTAACGCCCGGCGGAATGGTGAACTCGGTATTCCGCCCATCCATACTCATTGTGCGGGTCGTGCCGTGGTAAGCCTCATAAAGGGAAATTGTGATTTCCTGCTGGTAAGCGGCAGGCTGGCGCTGCTGCGGGTAGGCTGTTCTGGCGCGAGTTCCGCGTGGCTGACCTCCCATGCTTCCACCAAAAAAGGCACGGAAAAAGTCGGAAAAACCTCCCATTTCGCCGAAGATGTCACCCAGGTCATTGACCTCGACGCGCGTGGTCCCACCACCGCCCATACCGCCAAAGAGGTCTTCCCAACGGAATGATCCTGGATTGCCGCCCGCCTGCTGCCAGGCCTGATATGAGTTGCTCAGTTGCTCGTACTTGGAGCGTTTCTCAGGATCGCTCAAAACCTCGTGGGCTTCGTTGATCTCCTTGAACTTTTCTTCCGCGGCTTTATCTCCCGGGTTTTTATCGGGATGGTATTTTTTTGCCAGGTTCCGGTACGCCTTCTTAATCTCATCCGTGGAAGCGTTTTTTTCCACGCCCAGAACCTTGTAATAATCCTTATATTCCATATCCCATCATTTTAAAACCTGAAAAATCAGGGCGCAAGGGATTTTTGATGGGTTTAATATAATTCTTACCTGTGGGTTAAAAAAAGCCACCGCTGGTGGGGAGGAGTTTACCAGCGGGGGCTCGCCAAAGGAGGAGACATGGATGAGTGTATAGGAAAAACCCCATATGTCACCGATTCTATGATAATCGCCTTTGGTGATTTTCGTTAGGCACTTTGTCATACAGCTTTTATGACATTCATCATTCTGCCGGAGTCACAGCAACGAACTTATCGATGGCTGATATCAGGTCCTCCAACCGCTCATATTCACAAAGGTGGAGCTTGGGATGGTTGTTGCCCAGGATCATTTTAGACACTTTTTGTCCGCTTCGGTAGCAGCACAACACCGGTCTGCCCAGCATCAGCGCCAGGGCGATCTCGTAGCCCACACCGTGCGAAGGGGTGCTCACTTCGGCGATCAGCGCGTCGCACTCTTCCACCCACTTCGAGTCGCGGTCATACACTTCGCGCGGCTCAATCACGATCTCCTCATCCAGGACATGCGCGCTGGAGAGGTGAGCAGTCGGGACTTCATGCCCCTGCGCCAGCAGGTGATCAACGATCGCCGCGTAAACCGCCTGGTCTTGCCGGCCGCCGGTGATGGAGCAGGAGAAATAGATATTCATCAGGTGCGGATTGTATCACCGGATTAATATTACCCATGAGGTTTTTATGGGCAGCCCACTTGATATATCGATGCGCCTGGTCTGCGGTGGATGCGGGAGATATCACAAGTTTCTTGTAGATAATTACGCAGGTATAACCCGCTACGGTGAGAGATGAGCAGCAGCGAATTTCCTTCCCGAACGATCATGTCGCCCAGGTATTCTTCCTCATAAAGGTAAGCGTCGTCCAGCTGCGTCAACAGCGCAATTGTAGGCCACGCCCCGGTTTCACCGATCTTTTGCGGCAGACCTGCGGTCATGATTTCCAAGGGAATGGCAGGGCCGCTGGCTGGATTCACCCGCGGGTTGATCGGTTCGGGCAAAGTGGGATAGAGGGTGGATTTGTACCAGTCATAGCCAGGTTGTGCGGAGAAATACACAAAAACCTTGTCTTCCGGTTGGATCTCCGCCAGCACAGGTTTTAACTCCTGAAAATAGAAACCTTCATTGAATAGATAATTTCCAAGGGTAATCGCAGCCATCAGGATCAGGATTACCGGTGACGCAGCTTTCAACCAATTCCTATAAAAAATTTTCGAGAATTTATCCAATGCGTAGCCATAAAGGATATAGAACGCCGGCAGCGTATACAGCAGGTGGCGGTCAACCAGGATCGGATAAAAGCCGGATAAATTCGCCGCATAAATAAGCAGATACTGGATCACAGGCAGCAGCAATATCGCCCAGTGGGACGGCTTTCTTTCCTGTTTGCGGAGGATGAAGAATCCGCTCAAACAGATCAGGAAAAGCACGCTTTGCGGGACCATGATGGACAAGATGGCATTGACCAACACCTTGCCCCAGTGGGATAAGTTGGTCAGATTCGCCGGTCCAAGATCCACGCCGTAAATATGCGGGTAGTTGATCAGATTAAATGTGAGGTTGGGAGTGATGGAAAAGATGTACCAGAGCAGGAAAAGCATGCCGTAGAGCGCATGCAGCATCAGCCACTTAGATCGCAGGAAGTCTTTGAGCGATTTCCTGATCTGATCGAAGGACTCGAAAATGAAAATGGCGCCGATGACGAACACGATGGAAACACCAAAAATTATAGAAAAATAAATGCTTACGAAGTAAGCCCAAAGCGCGCGTTCATCGCCATCTTTCCAACGCAGATAACTGACCAGGATAAAAACTACGAATGTGAATTCGTAGACATAGTGCTTGAATTCTGTAGAATACCTCAGCAGCAGCGGATTGGCCAACATAGCGACCAATAGCGCTGAAGCAGCCAACAGGCCGTAACGCTGCTTGAGAAACCGCGAGAGATAAGTCATACCCATAAAATAAAAAAGCAGGCCAGGCAGTCGGAACTGGAGGTCACCCGCACCTGCCATCGCCTGGACCAGGCGTGTGATCAGCACAAATCCCCAGGGTGAGACCTGGTTATATACAGCCAGCGGCTCGAAAGGGGACAAGCCAGAGTTCACGATGGCAAGCGCCACCATGGACTCATCGATCCAGAAGGAACGCTGGGCAATATAAAACGCAGAATAAACAAAAGCACCAATAAGGATCAGGTATAGAAGATATTTGTTTAACAATCTTTTCATCAAATTACTTTCTGATTTGGTGGCTAATTCACTTCGTAAATCGCGATTTCTTTATTCTCGCTTTCAAAAATCAACCCCCAATTTGTGGGCGGATTCTCCAAATATTCAGGTATGCGCTGAAAATCCGTTCGAAAGAAGTATCGGTCAACGATCACCCATCCCTCGGTGAGTTCATCTTCGCGCAGATACTGGCCTTCCGTATTCAGGTACTTGGTTTCTCCGGACCAGATGGTTGCGCCGAAGAAATTTTCCCGGTAGATGGGCAGGATCCGCTCAAACGCTACCTTGCTGTCGCGATTGATCCAGATCAGGTCATCCCGGTCCGCATGATTCTCCAGGAATTCCCGAAGCTCCAAATAATGGTCTGCCCCATTGCGAATGAGGTTGGGAAAATCATGGATGCCGACCATTGCGACAATGGTAGAGACAACAAAGAAGAGACCCATGATGACGCTTGGCGATTGATCCTTGTAATATTTAGAAGATCCGAATTTTTTGATCAACCATTGGACCATCCATTCCAATCCTACGCTGCCGGCGATGAACAATGGCGGCAGGATCAGCATCCAGTAGCGGAATTTATGCAGGCGCAGAAGGACCTTGCCCTCCCAGGAGAGTAAGACCGGAAGCAAGCCAGCCACTGTAAATAAGCTATACGTGACCAGGGCCCAAATCGCCAAAAAGGCGATATTCGGTTTTTTCTTCACGAGTCCCAAGAGCATGGTTACAAATCCAACAATAGCTAAGAGAAGAGGCCCTTGCCCGCCCAGCTGCCGCAATAGGCGAGGGAAATAGCTGATGATGCGCAAGAGATCCCGCTCGATGAATCCCCAGGTTTCCCTGGGCTCCGTGGTCATCAGCCGGATCAACGGATTGCCATACAATACCAATCCGAGGATGGCTTCGATACTAAGTGCGGCAGCCATACCGGCTGCCACCAGGGTCAATCGCTTCCAGGGGATTCTGAAAAAGAGAAAGGCGAATGGGATCACAAGGATGAAAAGCAGATAGTATTCCTTGACGAGATACGCCCAGCCGAAGAGAAAACCTGCCAAGAAGAAACTCATGGGCGTCAAAGCTTGAGTTAAATCTGATCCGGCTTCCCTTTGACGGTAGTACCATGTAGCCAGGATCGCAAAACCGAGGACTACACAAGCGGTGGCGGGAATGTCCGGCAGCAGAAGCGAGGATTCCTTCAGGAAATTGGGGATCGTGACCAGCCAGACCGCCGCGAAGAATCCCACTCGGCGGTTGAATAAGCGGCTGCCGAGCCAATAAGTTCCGCAGGTCAGCGCCAGCACGCTCAGGATGGGAATAGCGTAATACACCAGTTCCGCATGCCCAAAAATACGATAAAGCACAGCCACAGGCAGGATCAGACCGGTCCGCAGGCTCCAGTGGCTGGGGTTCTCGGGCATATTCGGGAACCGGGTTGCCTGGAAATAGTATTCCATATCGTCGCTCATGATCGGCGGCGAGATGAAAAAAGCTTGGACGATCAACGTAATCAGCACAACAGCAGCCAGGCAGATGAAATCATCGCTTGCCCGCCTTTTAACCAACGGCATTAGCCCCTCATTACACTTCCCATTAAAAATTCGGGGTAAGGTCCTACCCCTTCCGCCTATTTTATCCTATCCCTCAGTGAGGAAGGGCTTAAAGCGAAAAAATACAATAAGGAATTTTGAACTTTGTTTATTTTTGTAAATCAATCCGACGGGCTCTCTAGAAGCATCACCATTTCATCCCCTTTTTCCACGTTTTGGCCTTTTACTACTTTGATCTTATCCACAATCCCTGCAAAAGGCGCCTTGAACTCCATCAACATTTTCATGGATTCCAGCACCACCAGCACCTGGTTGGCCTCCACGAGGTCGCCTTCCGAAACGGCCACATTCATCACCACACCGGGGATCGGCGCCTTGATCATGCCGGAATCCGTTGAGTCCTTGGCTTTCTTGCGCCTCCTCCTCTCCGGCTCAACCACCGCTTCCGTCTGCAGTCCGCGTGTGGTCACTTGAAACGTGTCCTCGTCGCGCAGCTTGATATGGAATTCCCGCTTGCTTTCATCCCGCTCGATCATAAATAATCCGTCGTCATTAAGAAAATGAATGCCGGCGTACACTTCCTGTCCGTCAAACCACACCCGGTCGCCTTCGATCTCAACCAGGAATTCTTTCCCATCAATGATGACGCGGTATTTTTCCATGGATTAGAAGAAACCTACCATCTGTTCTCGCCAAGCCGCGGTGCGCCACTGATTGACGTCCGCGTTTATCTGGGCTTCACTGCACTTAACCATTTTATGAATATAGAGCGCTGCCGCCAGAGCGGCCTCACGCACCAGGTTCTCCGCGTCAATGGGATCGGTGGATTGGAAAGTCTCCAGATACATGGTGTCCACCTGCCCGGAAAGATATTCCTCGCTGCGCACGATATCGCGCAGGTATCCCAGGTCCGTGGTCAACCCGGCGATGTTGAAATCGTCCAAAGCGCCGATGATCCGGCGGATGGCAGTCGCGCGGTCTTCACCCCAAACAATTAATTTGGCGATGAGCGAATCGTAATCTGTGGAGATCCACATTCCCTGATACAGGGCGGTATCCACACGGATGCCTGACCCGCTGGGAATCTGTAGATAGCTGATCTGCCCGGAAGTGGGCATGAAAGACTGGTCTGGGTCTTCCGCGATGATGCGCGCTTCGATGGCTGTGCCGCGCATGCGGATCTGGTCCTGCTGCAAAGTCAGGCAGCCGGAAGCTGCCAACAGGATCTGGGCATTGACCAGATCAATACCCGTAACCATCTCCGTCACCGGGTGCTCCACCTGAATGCGCGGATTGACCTCAATAAAATAGAAATTCTGGTTGGTATCCAAAAGGAATTCCACGGTACCCAGGCTGCGGTAATTCAAAGCCAACCCCACCTGCCGTGCCGCATCATACAATCGCGCGCGGGTTTCCTTGTCCAATCCGGGCGCGGGCGACTCTTCGATCAGTTTCTGGTGGCGGCGCTGAATGGAGCATTCGCGTTCGCCGATCACCAAAACATTTCCCAACCCATCCCCCAGGATCTGCACCTCGATATGGCGTGCCGGGCGGATGAATTTTTCAATATACACCTGATCATCCCCGAATGCAAGTTTGGCTTCCTGACTGGCAGCCGTGACCATCTGCGCCAGTTCCGCGTCGCTATGCGCCAGGCGGATGCCCCGCCCACCTCCACCGGAAACCGCTTTGACCAACACCGGATACCCGATCTCCTCGCCGATCGCTTTCGGGATCTCTCTGCCGCTGAGATTGAATTCGCTGCCAGGCAGCACGGGCACCCCGGCATCGGCGGCGATGCTGCGCGCAGCCAGCTTATCGCCGGTCAACGCGATGGCTCCCGGGCTTGGGCCGATAAAAATGATGCCTGCCGCTTCCACCTTTTCGGCGAAGACATTGTTTTCGGATAGAAATCCATAGCCAGGATGGATCGCGTCCGCGCCTACCTTGCGCGCAGCAGCCAGTACGGAATCGATATTGAGATAGGATTGGTAAGCAGGCGTGGGTCCGACATACACGGCTTCATCCGCATAGCGCGTATGCAGCGCTTCACGGTCGCGATCGGAATAGATCGCTACACTGGTGTACCCCAGGTCTCGGCAGGCGCGGATGATGCGCACTGCGATTTCTCCACGGTTGGCAATGAGTATCTTCATGGTTTCCTTTTCTACAACGGTATGTTGCCGTGCTTTCTCGGCGGTGTTGATTTGCGCTTGTCGCGCAGGGCGTCCAGCGCTTCCACCAGTTTTCGGCGCGTTTCCGACGGTTGGATGACATCATCCAGATAGCCCCGGGAAGCCGCGATATACGGATTGGCCATCTCTTCCCGGTACTGGGCGGTCAGTTCCGATCGCATTTTTGCTCCATCCTGGGCTTCCGCGATCTCCCGGCGGTAAATGATGTTGACTGCGCCTTCCGGACCCATCACCGCCACTTCCGTGGCCGGCCAGGCAAAATTCAGGTCGCCGCCCAGGTGCTTGGAACTCATCACGATATACGCGCCGCCGTACGCCTTGCGCAGGATCACCGAGATCTTGGGCACGGTGGCTTCCGCGTAAGCGAAGATCATTTTGGCGCCGTGGCGGATCACGCCGTTGTGCTCCTGGTCCACGCCAGGCAGGAATCCAGGGGTGTCCACCAGGGTAATCAAAGGAATATGGAAAGCATCGCAGAAGCGGATGAACCGGGCGCCCTTGTCGGACGAATTGATATCCAGCACGCCTGCCAGCACCATGGGTTGGTTGGCCACCACACCCACCGGAAAACCGTTCAGCCGCATCAACCCAATCACGATGTTCTGCGCGTATTCCTCCTGAACCTCCATGAATTCGCCGTCATCAGCGATCTCGCGGATCACATCACGGATGTCATAGGGTTTCTGCGGGTCATCTGGCACAATATCCTTCAACGCGTCGCAGGAACGCCGGGGATCATCCGCGGGTTTCGCGTAGGGCGCCGGGGTCAGGTTGTTGGACGGCAGGAAGGAGAGCAGCCAGCGGATCTTGTCCAGCAATGCGCCCTCATTTTCATCGGTGAAGTGCGCCACGCCGCTCTTGGCCAGGTGCACTTGCGCGCCTCCCAGGGTATCAAAATCCACGTCCTCATGCGTCACCGCGCGCACCACATCCGGGCCGGTGATGAACATATTGGCTGTATTCTTCACCATAAAGATGAAATCGGTCAAGGCGGGTGAATACACCGCGGCGCCGGCACACGGCCCCAGTATGGCGGTGATCTGCGGGATGATGCCTGACGCGCGCGTGTTGCGCATGAAGATCTCGCCGCAGGCCGCCAGCGAATTGACGCCTTCCTGAATGCGCGCTCCGCCGGAATCGTTCAGTCCGATCAGCGGCGCCCCGTTCTCCACCGCCATATCCATGATTTTGGCGATCTTCAGACCATGTTCCTCGCCCAGCGAGCCGCCCATCACGGTGAAATCCTGGGAATAAATGTAAACCAAGCGGCCTTCGATCTTTCCCCAGCCCGTGATCACGCCATCGGTCATCGGTTGGAATTTTTCCAATCCGAAACGAGTGGCGCGGTGCGTCCGGAACATGTCCACTTCGTTGAAAGTGTCAGGATCCAGCAGTTTTTCGATGCGCTCACGCGCGGTCAGCTTGCCTTTCTCGCGCTGCGCCTGCAAGCGGCTCTCGCCGCCCCCCGCTAACGCGGTGCGCCGCAGGTCATTCAGTTGTTCATCGGGTTTGCGATTTTCGGTGTTCGTCATGTTATTCGGGTCGCAGTTTCTCTATCTTTAACCCTCTCCATCGATTAGTAGTTGCTTTTACTCGGGGGAAATTCCTGATGTGGCGCAGGCAGAAATTCAAAACATGTGACCCGCGGCTGCAAATCGGTTTGCACAGCCGCGCAGCCCAGGTATCCAGGCGCCGGTTCAAACTGAATGAACCAACAGTCACCTTTTCTAAAGAAAGTGAAGCCGTCCTGCGTTTGTTTTCTGGATTCGAGAACTTTTTCCACCAAGCCTGCTGCATTTCCGCTCAATCCGCCGCCATTGACTTTCGCAGCAGCTTCTTTTCCTGTCCAGACAGCGATGAACTCGGTATGTTTTTCATCCTGCGGCAATCCGGCAAGGAATTTCCTTTCCTCATCAGCGAACAGTTGATCAAGCGCCCAGGTTGTTTGCACCGGCCGAACCTCTTCAATATCCAGACCCAACTCGTAGTCTCTGCATACACCCAGGACCATCCACCGTCCGGAGTGGGATAAATTAAATTGAATATCTGAAGAATGGCTGGAATCTTTGAGAGAGGGTTTGCCATTCCCCGAATATTTAAAACGGATCGCCCCCGGATCAAACCGCAGGTATTTTGCCAGGATCAAGCGCAGCGCCCACCGCCCGGCAATGAATGCGGCGCGTTTTTCAGGCGAGAGCAAACGCTCAGAGCGGGCGCTTTCATCCGGTGAAAGGATCTGCTCCAAACCGGCAGTACCTCCGAGTAGTTCCAGATTCACGCGCCAGAGATGCAGATCACCCGGCTTAAGCGCCGGATTTTCCGACTGCATTAGCCATTCAATCCGCCTTTGATCCATGTAAGGCATCGTTAACTCCTGCATGTATAGGGGCTACTCTGGACGATAGGTTTGGATTTCTTCGGGGAGATGAACGCCCTGCAGGCGCAAAGCTGCCACACGGTACGTGTACGCACAGCCCCGCAGGAGCTGCCAGGCGACATCCGCCACATTGCGGTTCTTGTAGTTTTCCAGGTAGGTACCGCGCGCCCATTCATTGAAGGCACCCATCGATGGCCCGCACCAGATCTGGTAATCCATACGGCGGTCCTCCACCCCATCGCGCGACCAGCGCGATGCCAAACCCAGATACCAGCGGAACACCAACGCCATTTTCTTTTTGGGATTCCCTTCCGCCTTAACGATCATCTCGGGATTGCGTTGGGTGAAAAACTCACGGGTATCCTGCCAGATCTGATCCATGGAACGCAAGAAGACACGCGATTCCAGTTCATTCTTTACCGCTGCCGGGATCTCCTCGATCGAGCCGTAGGCCATGTAGACATCATAGAGTTTCTGCGCGCGCATGGGGAACAGCGTCCCTTTCTTTAATACCTGCACCCTTGAACCCTGTTCAAACATATCCGCTGAAGGCGCCATGGTCACATCCGCCATATCAGCGTCTGCCAGGATTTTACGGGTGTGCTCGCTGGCGCCGGATTCTACACAGGCCTGGTTAACCGAGCCGGTAACCACATACGCTGCGCCCATCATGAATGCACCCAGAGTGGATTCCGGCGTGCTGATCCCGCCGCCGGCGCCAATGCGAACTTTAGTTTCAAAGCGGTTCTCCGCCTGCATACGGTCGCGCAGCGCGATGATGCTTGGCAAAAGCGAAACCAGCGGCTGATTATCCGTGTGGCCGCCGGAATCGGCTTCTACCGTGATGTCATCCGCCATCGGCACGCGCGCGGCCATCTCGGCCTGTTCCTGGTTGATTTTGCCGTTGCTTACCAGTTCGTTCAGAATCTTTTCCGGCGCAGGATTAAGAAAATGCATGGCAATCCCCCGCCGGGAGATCTTGGCGATGATACGATTGCCGATCAAAACTTCCCCGGAACCGCCGCTTGACAAACCGCTCGCCCGGTACTGGACCAGTGCGTGTGTCAGCCGCAAATACGCCGCAGCTTCCACCACCCGCACACACTTTTCAAGGAAAATTTCTACTGTGCGCTGCTCCATCTCCGGTTCGAAGGGATTGTGCAGCAGATTGAACATATATGGTCCTTTCGGGACAGCCGCCTGGATGGCATCCACCGCTTTGGTCAGCCGGTCAGGGGATAACCCGCCGCTGCCGAAGGAACCCAAAAGCCCCTCCTTTGCCAGGGCGATCACCATCTCCTCTGACGCGATCGCGTTTGCCATGCCGCCCGCGTAATACGCGGCTTTCACACCATAGGTGGAGCAGAATGCAGGATCGCCCATCGCCAACACCGGCAGCGGCGGCAGCCATCCGGCCAGGTTGGACGGTTTCCCATTGGGGGAAGCCAATTCACCGGAATTGGTAAATTCCAGCCCGCCGGGAGTTCGGACGGCGAACAGCGGTTTTTCAAAAGCCATTATGGACTCTTTGATCCCGGCAATGTCCGGGGTGAGCTGGCTTTCGTCGCCGTGCCAAACCAACGCGGGAATACCGATATTGGTTGCAGGTGGGTCTGATTGAATTCTTTTTTCGGTCATTTCTTGCCTTCTTTCATAATCATGGAAAGGTTCTCGAATTCATAAATGCGCAGGTCATCCACCCAGAAATCTGCATCCGCGGTGATGGTGGTTTGCCCGCCCCCCGAATCCAAACGCTTGATGTGCGCTTCAAAATGCGTCTGTTTATTGGTGGGCAGCACCTGGCCGCGGTATTTCCAACGCAGGGGTTGTTCTTTGGAAAAAGCCAAAATCAATTCACCGGATGTTTGATTTTGGGTTATCTGCCTGGCAATTTCAGCCAATCCCCGCGTGATGGATTCCACGCCCAGCGAACCCGGCATGACCGGATCCCCATAAAAATGGTTCTCAAAGAACCAGTCGCCCGCGTTGACCTTTCTCTGGCCAACCACCACGCCCAACCCATAATTCCCGCCGGTTGGGTTGACCCATGTTTGGTCTGACAGCTCCAATAAGCAGCCGGAGGGTTGAGCAGTTTTTCCCTCCTCGGTAAAACCAGCCGGGAAATCCACGGATCGGGTCAAACCTGGCAGTTTTCTCCCCAGATCCAGTCCGCTCTGCAAACTCATCACCGCAGGTGTAAAGTACCCAAAGGAGGATTCACCTTCAAGAAAGATCTGTTCATCACAAGAAAGGTTGAATTGGTAAGTTTGTATATAGAGCCCGCCGCTGGCAACCGACTTGGTCAATTCCACGTGATTAGTGATCGTTTTTCCGCGCAGCTCAGGTTGAGCGGACAGGGTGATCCATCCATCCAGGTTGCGAAAGAGATGGTTTTCGGCGGGGATCACCAGCGATGTGCCCAGGTAAGCGGAGAGGATGCCGCAAGGCTGCAAAGCCATTTCCAGCAGGATGGATAACGGAAGTCCTTGATAAGGGTTTTTCTGAAGATACCAGGCTTCCAATGGAACATCCACTTCGGTGACGATCGATGCGGGCGGATTGATCTCCATCCGCTTTCCGCTGATCTCCTTTACGCGATCGATCAAGAGCAGCCGCCCGTTGGGAATGCGCGGCGTCGGCCGCTGGTCCAGGATCGCGTATTCCGGACCAAAGCAGCGGGCAATCGAACCCCTGGAAAACTCCTCCAACTGCCCGCGCGAGAATACTGAGGGGCGGGAGATGACTGCGGCGGATCGGATCGCCGGCTTACGCGTGATTTCAACTATGGTTTCCATCGCCGCCGCCTGGTTCTCGAGGAATGCCTGCTGCATCTTGCTGGATCTGCTGAGAAACCCATCCAGCAGATCGAAAAGCCGGATATGGTTACTTGTCTCTTTTATTTGGGCAGTAGTATCAGTGCTCATCTTATTATGCTCATAACGCTTTTATGCTTGGGCAGCCAAGGCTGAAAGGTCCACGGAAACCCGCTGGCTGATCAGCTTCGCCAGCAGCTTGAGTATGGACACATGGTCGTTCACATTCACCTGGTTGATGGTCATGGATGCATGCCGCTCGTCCTTCAAAATGGCATCCACCCACTTGGAGCAGTTGCTGCCGGCGCCCAGCTCAATAAATATGCGTGCGCCGTCATCATACGCGCAGTTCACCAGCCGCGGAAAGTCGATGGGCTGGGTCAGCATGCGCGCGAAACTTCGCGCGATCTCGCGAGAATTCAACTGCAGCGGTTTGTAATTGGCTGCTGAGTAGACCGGGATTTCCGGTTCGTTCTCTACCGGCCAATCATGCAGGCGCACAAAATTATTAAATTCCGATTCCACAGGCGGACAGTGGATGGCATGGTCATAGGGCGCTTTCAGGTGCATGCATTTGACCGCTTCCGCCAACCTGCGGCAGGCCTCATCCTCCCCGCCGATCACCACCTGGCGCGGCGTGTTGATATGCGTGATATAGACTTTCTCGCCGGGTTGGATGGCCTCCATCACTTTTTCATACGGCGCCATCAACACATAGTTGGACCAGATTGAATCTCCGTTTCCATCCTCATGGATGCCCCAGTATTCGCGGATGGCTCTCTGCTTGCCGGACACACGATCATGAAAAATTGGAGAGGTTTCCAGCGAGGTGCGCATGCCGTCAGCCTGCGTCCAGATGCCGGTCGCGAACATCATGCTGTTCTCGCCCAGGCTGTAGCCGAAAGCCCCGCCGGGCTTGACCCCAAAAATGTCCTGCAGGATGACCGTATACAGGTAGGAAAAGCAGATCCCGCTCGAGATCATCATGGTGGGTGAGCGATCCAGCCGGGCTTGCAGCGCCTGGATCTCCATCTCATTTTGATTCGCGGGGAAGATCACATCCGCGTTGATTGCCCTGTCGGGATCATCGGTCAGGATTTCCATGGCTTCTCTCAATTGCGGAAAGAGATCAAAGATCTCCCTTCCCATACCCACGTAGGTGCCGAACGCGCCTGGATAAACGAAAGCGATTTTTTCCCCAGGCCCCAATGGGTCTGGCGAAAAATAACTGCCCGCCGGGGTCTGCCAATCCCTGCCGCGCTCCAAGGCAGCTGGTAAGCCGTCAATTGCCCGGTCGACCTCTCCTGTGATCTCCTGCGAGGTCCCGCCCATTATCACTAGGGCATATTTGGAAGTCCCATCTTCCCGATCCAGGCTGTCGATCATGATATCGGGAAGCGATTGCGAGTTGGATATTGATTGGCGCAGCGTATCCAGGCTTTTTAATCCTTCTGCCAGATTCTCAAATCCGACAGGCAATAGAAATAATCCCTGCTGGAGCAGCGAATGGGAAGCATGTCGCAATTCCTGACGAACCTTGTCCAATGTCATCATCTGCCTGCCTGGTTAGCTGGTATGAACTTCAAAATTGATATAAAGGCAACCATACGCATACGGATCGAGTATCATGCCTGCCGGTTAGCCTGAGGTTTTCTGCCGATGAACCGGTTGAGCTGCTGGCTGATCGTCCCTTCCAATCCGTTGAAGCGGAAGTATTCTCTCCCATCTTCCCCAGCCACCACCAGATCACCGGAGACTGCGTGTTCGTTGTGGAACCTCACTGTTAATTCCGCCCAAACGTTCACGCCAAAGGGGATCGGGCGGTACTGCACCCATTCACTGAGCCGCGAGGGCAGGCAGGGAGCCGAATAGACTTCCTGGCTCCAGATCAAGAGACTCTGAACCACCGCGTCATTGATAAACGGATTCGCCGACTCCACAGGGAACTGCCCCTGGGCTTGATGGGACATGGGCGGCAGTGAGATCTGCGTGATCACCTTCTCCTTACCATCAAACGCAACCTGCTGAACACCTTGGAATAACGGCCCGTGAAAGAGCGTGCCATCTTCATAAAATTGCACTCCATCTTTCATTTCCAATGCCCTAAAATCAGGCATCGAGTAAACCGGCGCATCCGGGAGACTTCTGGACAGGACCACATGCCCGCTGTAGTGGAAGATCCGTCGGCCATTATCGTTGCGGCTGGTCACGACGGCATCAATTAATTGCTCTCCACTATTCGATTGAGCCTTCTCCAGTGACATTTCATATTCCTGTGGGCCATCGCTGAAGGTGATACCTTTCAGCACCTTAAAATCTTCCATACGGATGAAGCGCCAGCCAAGGAAAGAAGCTTCACAGGCGCTTACCAGCCAAGCGGAGGCGCAGGTGGCCGGTAGTACCGGATTGAGTCCGATCCTGTGGTCCAGCGCGAACGGATTTCCTTCCAGCGTGATCGTCCGATGGATGAGGATCGGTCGCCCATCGTTGACATTGATCTCCTGCTGGCCGAAGATCGGGCTGCCTACCACCACCTGTGGATTTGAGCGGGATGTTCCGGTGATCTCATTGATCAGCGTCTGCACGCCGTCTTCCGTTTGTATCAGGGGAATGTTCTGGCTCTCAAAATATCTCTTCAACTGCGGTGAGACCATTCCCGCATCCCATGGACCCCAGTTGATGGAGATCACACGGCAGTTTGGCAGCGATTTGTGCAGGATATGCGCGGACTTGTTCAGGACCTCATTCGCCAGCGCGTAATCCGCCTGTCCAGCATTACCAAAGAAACCCGCAACGGACGAGAACAGGACAACAAATTCAAGTTTTTGGGGATCGATGCTGCGGATCAGTGATCGCAGGCCGATCACCTTGGTGTTGACCACCAGATCAAAATCATCTCCCGTCTTGTTCTCGATCAACTTATCTGCCAGATTGCCGGCACCGTGGATCACACCCGTGACTTGGCCAAATCTTTTCTCCGCGTCCTTGATTTTGGGTGTGAGCGCTTTTTCATCCGTGATGTCCGCGGAGATATACACAGCCTCACCGCCATGGGTTTGGATCAAATTCAGTGTCGCCTGGATCTCGCGGTTGGAATAGACGCCTGCGATCAAGCGCTGAAGTTCCTTTGGAGATTTTTTTTCACCTTTTTCATTGAAATATGCGATCGCGCGTTTTTGCAGATCTTCCTGAGAGTTCACACCCTTTGCCCACACAGGTTCTTCAGTCTTAAGAGCAGATCTGCCCACCAAAATGAATTTGCATTTGGCGATCTCAGCCAGCCGGACGGCACACTGGGCAGTAATGCCCTTGGCGCCGCCGGTGATCAGCACCACTGAATCAGTATTCAACTCAACTTCTCTGTTTCTCTCCGACATCGTTCTACCTCGCTTCGTCCAGCGTCAAGGTAAAACGGCCTTCGGGCGTGTACCCTACTTCACTCAGGCGGAGGTCCGCATCAAAGAGTTCTTCCTCGATCTTTTGTACAACCACTTGTGTTTCCATCTGCGGGTGGAAATCCAGGGCGCGGCAGAATACCTGTGTCCATTCCTGGCGCAGGGATTTCACCAGACCACCAAAACCACCGGGGAGCGGGTCAGCTGCTTGATAGCCATTCAGGCCAAATTCACCGTCCATCTGCGTAACCGTCATGAAAGCCGGCCGGGTGTCCCCAGCCGCTTCCTGCAAGGGCATTTTCAAATGGCGCGCCATCAGGAAGACTGTTTTCAGGGATTGCGTCCCGTCATCGCTGATGTCTAGCAGACCTTCGCTCTTCTTTTCATGGGAAGATTCCAGATGAATGAATCCAACGATCCTTTTCTGATCCGCCCGGATACTTTGCATCAAAGCCTCGATGCCATTTTCACTGTGTTCTTCCAATGTGTAATGTTTCAGGGCTTTCCCCTTCGCGGGGCTGGCCAATTTCCCGTTGGAATGAAGGTGGATCATGCCGACCGCCAGGCCTTGCGCGAGGAACCGCTCGGCCAGGATTTTGGCTTTTTCCGCATCATTGGCCGTGATCAGCACCGTGCTGTTCTCAGGGTATTCGACCACGATCCGGTCCGGTTTCGGCAGGGACTGCACGGAAACCGGGAGCACCTCAACCGCGTTACCATTCCCTGCTTGTGCAGCTTCGGAGATTTGCGGTTCATATAGAAGGACCGAAGGGCTGCCAGCATTAAACTTGCTGATGATCTGTTCCAGAGTGCGCAGTTCCACCAGCTCTTCCGCGCTGATGGATGGCAGTTCAGGGAATCTTTCCTGGATAGCGCCCAGGATCTCAACCCGTTTGATCGAATCGATCCCCAGATCCGCTTCCATGTCCATTCCCAGCTCGAGCATATCCGTTGGATAGCCGGTTTTTTCGCTCACAATTTCCAGAAAGGCCGCCTGAACCTCATCCGCATCCGCCTGTGAAACGTGAACTGCAGACTTTGCGGTTGGTTCTGCATCCGCGGGTGAGGGATTGGTTTGAGAAGTCTGCATTGCGGGCTGGCTGGACGTGAAGGCGCCAATCACCTGGGAAAGCGTACGCAACTCGACCAGTTCCTCTGCGCTGATGGTGGGTAGTTCGGGATACTTTTCCTGCACTGCGCCCAGGATCTCCACGCGCTTGATGGAATCGATCCCCAGATCGGCTTCCATGTCCATCGAGAGTTCCAGCATATCCACCGGGTAACCGGTTTTTTCGCTGACGATCTCGAGGAAGGATTCCTGGATCACGCCGCTTTCCACGCTGGTGGACGAAGGCGAAGGTGACACTGTCACTGCATTGGTGTTATCTGCAAGCATCTGGGTTGGCGCAGCAACTATAAGGTTGGATGAACCCGCCTGGAAAGCGCCGATTACTTGAGCGAGCGTGCGTAGTTCAACCAACTGTTCTGCTTCAATCGTGGGCAGCTCAGGGTATTGCTCCTGCATGGCGCCCAGAATCTCCACCCGTTTGATCGAGTCGATGCCCAGGTCTGCCTCCATATCCATACCCAACTCCAGCATATCTACCGGGTAGCCCGTCTTCTCGCTTACGATGGCGAGGAAGGAAGCGCTGAGTTGATCGTCGGTATAAGGGTTCTCTTGCAGGGAGGGAACCTCAACGGATTGAACCGGAGTTTCAACAGGTTTTGTTTCCTGAATTACAGGCACGGACTCGCGAGTATCCACTTGAGGTTTTTCGATCATCGTTGCCGCGGCATGCGTTCCCGCGCCCGGTCCTCCTTGAACTCCGCCCCCCATCAATCCCTGGATCAAGCCTGCGTACTGCCGGGTGAAATCCGTTTGCGACTGGATATATGCTTGGTGGGCGTTGCTGGTGGCTTCATGCTGGCTGGCAAGGAATTCTGCGCGTTTTTCAACCACGGAAAAAGCGCGTTCATCCGCCGGATCTACACTGCGGTTGGAGATCAACGAGAGCTCCTGCTCAGTGACCTGCTGCAGCAAGGTTTTCGATACACGATCATTCTGCAGATACTGTTCATGCGCCTTCAGTAATTCGGATTGATGCGCCTGCAGTTTTTCTATGAGATGTTCGAGTTCGTTAAGAGTGGTCATGGTGGCTGCCCCTGATGTACTGGATGTTTGTACCGTATTATTCGGCTGATTAACTGAAGCTGCATCATATACGTTTATGGTATTTACAGCGTTTGGAGCAGGCAGAGGAGCAGGGTTACCCGTCTTGTTTTTTGGGGTAGTTGCCTTGAGCGCCTGTTCGAATTTCTGCTTGGTCGCGTCGGTGGTATACAGCCCGCCGTTAAGCATCACTGCGACCTTGCTGGTTGAGGAAGGTTGATCTTTGACAGGACCCCGGTGAGGATCGATATTCCCTATTGAGAAACCCAATACGCGCATCTGCAGCACAGCCTGGCGGAATTGCACATCGCTGTCGCCCTTGGCATTCGGGTTGAAGGTGATGATTTCGTGCGGTTTATCACCCAGGATATCCTTGACGAGATTGGTGAGCACATTCCTCGGTCCGATCTCAACAAATATCCGCGCGCCAGCCGCATACATATTCTCAATCTCTTCCTGGAAGCGGACCGGATTGAGGATGTGGTTGCTGAGAAGCTGGACGGCTTCCGTTGGGTCTACAGGGTACGGCTGGGTGGTCGAGTTGGAAAAAACCCTGCCTTTGCCGCTATGGAATTTCTCTTTCTGAATGGCTTTAGAAAATGGATCTTTGGCGTGTTCAACAAATTTCGTATGGAAAGCCGCGGAAACATTCAGCAGATAAACTGTTAAACCCGCCCTTTCCAACACTGGTTGGATCTCGCGGATGCCCTGCGTAGAGCCTGCCAGCACTACCTGCGAGGGCGCATTAAAATTCGCGATCGTCACTTCCGGATGATCTTTGACCAGTTCTCTGATCTGGTCAAGGCTGCCCTTCACCGCAGCCATGCTGCCGGTATCCTTGCCCGAGTCCGAAAGCGTGCCCATCGCTTCTCCACGCGCGACCGCCAGACGGATGTACGCGTCATCATCGAGGACGCCGCCCGCCCATAAGGCGGTCAGTTCGCCGAAGCTGTGCCCGGCGAAGAAGTCCGCTTCAAATCCAGCGGATTTGAGCAAGCGGTAAAGCCCCATACTGAACGTGCCGATCGCGGGCTGGGCATTCTCGGTGGCTGTCAATTTATCCTGCTGGGCTTTGCCTTCCTCATCCGAGAAAACAGGAATGGGATATACGGCATGGGTCAGAGGCTCTCTGCCATTCTTGGAAACCAACTCATCCGCTTTTTCAAAGACGGCACGGAATTCAGGGAAATTAATGGACAGCTCGAGGCCCATATTCACGTATTGCGAACCTTGTCCCGGGAAGAGGGCGGCGGTTGCGCCCTGTGTGTCCATCCCTGCCGCACGGAAGTAGATCCCCTTGGGGTTGGAAACGCTTTCCTGTCCTCGATTGGTTTCCAACAGGCGGAATCCATCAGCCAGTTTTTCCCGGGCATCTTCCAAAGACGCTGCCACAAAACCGATACGGGCATGGCTCGCGGGTATCTTTGCGGTATATGATTTTTCATCCAACCGATTGAGCGTTGGTAGGGCTTTGTCGCCCGACAACTCCTTCAGCGTCGACTGGCAGACCCCCTTCAATGCATCCTCGCTCGGGGCGGAAAGCAGAATGGTGTATGGAGTCGGATGGACGCGGGTGAATGTCCGATTGTTCTTTGCATATTCTTCCACCGCGATGTGGTAGTTCGTACCTCCGAATCCAAATGAACTCACGCCCGCCCGGCGCGGCTCGCCATCCACGCGCCTGAACCAGGGGCGGGTATGCGTGTTGAGATAGAACGGGGTGCTTTCGATCTGCATCGCGGGATTGGGCTTGGTCACATTGATCGTCGCGGGCAGGACTTTATGGTGCAGGGCTAATGCCGCTTTGATCATGCTCGCGGCGCCGGCGGTGGCCTTGGTGTGCCCGATCTGTGACTTGACGCTGCCCAACGCAATATACTGGGTTTGCGGGTTCTCACGGCTGAACACTTCCCGCAAGCCTTCAAATTCCGCCGGGTCGCCGGCGTTGGTGCCCGTGCCATGCGCTTCGATCAATCCCACAGTCCTGGGAGAATAACCCGCATCAGCGTATGCCCGCTCGATGGCTTTGGATTGGCCGCTCGGGCGCGGCGCGTAAATACTTTTGAAATATCCATCGCTGGAAGTACCCACCCCGCGGATCACCGCGTAAATGCGGTCGCCATCCCTTTCCGCATCCGCCAGGCGCTTGAGCACCAGCATGCCGATGCCTTCTCCCGCCAGCATACCGTCGGATTCGGCGCTGAACGCCTTCAGCCGGCTGCCCTTGGAAAAGGCGGGTGTTTTGCTGAAGCAAAGGAAGGTCAACACGGAATTGTCGGTGTCAACGCCGCCGGTGATCATCATGTCAGCACGGCCGAGGGACAATTCATTTACGGCCATGCTCAGTGCAGCCAGCGAGCTTCCGCAAGCAGCATCTACGATACAGTTGGTACCGCCCAGGTCAAAGCGGTTAGCAATGCGCCCGGCGACTACATTTCCGATAGCGCCGGGGAAGGCGTTCTCATTCCAGCCGATGTAAGCCAGTTTCATCTTTTCGATGATCGCCGGAATCTCCTCATCCGGCACCGAGCTGGAACGCAGCACCTTTTCCCATACCGGATACTGCAGCCGGTTGAGCAGCGGCTGGATCACTTTGGAGGACATACCCACCAAGCCCAAAATAACGCCGGTCCGGTCAAACACTTCCTTGCCCTTTTCCGGGTACCCCGCGTCTGCCAGCGCATCCCGCGCGACCACCAATCCCAATAATTGCGATACATCGGTGACTTCCAGGAAGTTCGGCGGTAACCCGAATTCCATCGGGTCAAATTGGATATCCGGGATAAAACCTCCGTGTTTGCTGTAGGTTTTGTCGGGGGTACTGGGATTGGGATCGTAATAATCCTCAATCGACCAGCGGGATTCAGGAACTTCGGTGATGCAGTTGACCTCCTGCAAAATGTTCATCCAATAATGCTCCAGGTTCTCCGCCTGGGGGAAGATACCCGCCATGCCAACGATCGCGACCGGCGTATTATGCGCTTTAGTTGATACTGCCTGCTGCTTTTTTTGAGTACTCATGGTTCTTTCCTTGATACTATTCAAATGTATAGTCAATTAAGTGGTGCATTTTGCCTTGTTTGGAGTACTAAACCCGTGTATTCGCTGGTAGTTGCGCAAGAATTACATGGTGAAGTGGATTAACTCTCTCCGAATATTCCTGGCATGCTAAAATTGCCACATGACCACTCCCTCCGACCACATTCAGGGAATTCTGGACAATCTCCCAGCCAAGCCCGGCTGCTACCTGATGAAGAATGCGTCGGGCAAGATTGTGTATGTCGGCAAGGCGATCAACCTGCGCTCCCGCGTGCGCTCCTACTTCCATGCCGGGGCGGACCACACCCGAAAGACCCGGCGGATGGTTTACGAGATCGCGGATATCGACTTTATCCTGGTTGAATCCGAGCTGGAAGCGCTCATCTTGGAGATGAACCTCATCAAGAAGCATCTCCCCGCATATAACGTGCGTCTGAAGGACGATAAACGTTACCCGTTCATCAAGGTGCTGTGGACCGACCCCTTCCCCAAGGTCATCGTCACCCGCCAGCACGAAAAGGATGGCTCACGTTACTACGGGCCCTTCACCAGCGTCTGGGCTGTGCACCAAACGCTTGACCTGCTGCGCAAGATTTTCCAGTACCGCAGTTGCGACCGCATCATCACCGGTCAGGACCCGCGCGCCTGCCTGTATTACGATATCAAGCTCTGCACCGCGCCCTGCATAGGCAAGATCAACCAGCAGGATTACCGACAGATGATCGACGACTTGTGCAAATTCCTGGAGGGGCACACAGACCCCATTTTGGACCGCCTGCGCGGCCAGATGCAGTTCCACTCCGATCAAATGAATTTCGAGCAAGCCGCGGTTGTGCGCGACCAGATCATGGCGATCGAGAAAGTGGTGGAACGGCAGAAGATCATTTCCAACCGGGAGGAGGATTCGGATGTGATCGCGCTCGCGCGCAGCAATGGCGAATCCTGCGTGCAGGTCTTCTTCATCCGCAATGGCCGTTTGATCGGCCGGGAATACTTCATCCTGGAAGGCACAGAGGATGAAGCCGACAGCGAGGTTGTGTCCGAATTCATTAAGCAGTTTTACGCGGAAGCCAGCCACATTCCCCGCGAAGTGCTGCTGCCCAACGAGGTGGAAGAAGCCGTGATCATCCAGCAGTGGCTGAATCAGCAGCGCGGCGGGCAGAAGGTGCAGATCCGCATCCCGCGGCGCGGCACCAGCCGCGACCTGGTCAAGATGGCTACAGAAAACGCGGTAGAAACGCTCAGTTCATTGAAATCCCAATGGGAATCCGATACGCACAAACAGAGCCAGGCTTTGGGAGAACTGCAGAAAGCGCTGGGGATGCCAAATCCCCCCAACCGCATCGAGTGCTATGACATTTCCAATATTCACGGCACCGCCGCCGTAGGCAGCATGGTGGTTTTTGAACAGGGCGTACCCAATAAAAAGCTCTACCGGCGCTTCAATATCAAGTCGGTCAGCGGTCCGGATGATTTTGCCAGCATGGAAGAGGTGCTCGCGCGCCGGTTCAAACGCTGGCAATCCAGCCATGAACGTCATTCGGTCGGCGAAAAGGTGGATGAATCCTTTGCCATCCTGCCGGATCTGCTGGTTGTGGATGGCGGCAAAGGCCAGTTGAGCCGCGCGGTAAAGGTCGCTGATGATTTTGACCATCCGGGCGAAATGCTGATTGTTGGCTTGGCCAAGGAACACGAACTGATCTTCCTGCCCAACCGCGATCTACCAGTGGAACTGCCGCGCAATTCCCAGGGGCTGTACCTGATGCAGCGCATCCGCGATGAAGCGCACCGCTTCGCCATCACCGCCCACCGCAAACTGCGGCAGAAGGAGCGCCTTGTGTCCCGGCTGGACCAGATCCCCGGTATCGGCCCCGCGCGCAAGAAGGCGTTATTGAAAATTTTCGGCTCGCTGGACGGCGTGCGCCAAGCCAGCGTGGAAGAGTTGGTTCAAGTTCCCGGCATCACCCTTGCGCTGGCAGAGATGATCCACCAGAGATTGAACACCATCCAGGATAACGGGGAGTTGTGATATTTCAACTTGGTTGGGATTGTCGTAAAAAGGGAAGAAAGTATGATTCTTTTTGTCATTCTGAAGGGCTTTAGCCCTGAAGAATCTCGGTTTTTCCAAAATTTTTGTATTGCTTGCCGAGATGCTTCACTTTGTTCAGCATGACAATAGAAAAGTTCCAGTTCGACTTTTTTTTGTCATCCTATATTAGAAGCATGATTTTTGAAACACACCCAATAAATCAAAGATTTTATCTGTGAAAATCAATTTTTATCGGTGTCAAACTGTGGTTAAAAACCCAGCTTTATGGTAAAATCACTTTTCGCGCTGCAAGGCGTAAACGAAATTATTGACAGGGATCGAAATGAACGAATTAACTCAATTAGTCGAAACACCCGTGAATCCGAATATTCCGGTATTATCCCCCGGCGATACGGTCAGTGTGCATGTTAAGATCAAGGAAGGCGAACGAGAGCGTATCCAGGAATTCAAGGGAACGCTGATCGCCATCCGCAAAAAAGGCGCCCATGAAACCTTCACCGTACGCCGTCTGGCTGCTAACGGTGTGGGCGTGGAACGCACCTTCCTCATGCGCTCACCGCGCGTGGAAAAGGTAGTCGTGGAACGGCACGGCAAGGTCCGCCGGGCCAAACTTTTCTTCCTTCGCGAACGCACAGGAAAGAAAGCCCGCCTTAAAGAGAAATTTTCGTAGCTTCAGATCGCCCTTGTTTGTCCATCTGGGTGCGGCCTACGCCAGTCCGCACCCTTTTCATTTATAATGCACTCAGAGCGATGGGAAATCCAACCGTCAAAAAAGATCTGATCGGGATCTTCGATTCCGGGGTGGGTGGTCTTTCAGTACTCAAAGAAATTCGCCGCTTGATGCCGCAGGCGTCGCTTTTCTATGTTGCCGATCAGGCGCATGTGCCGTATGGCAAACGCAGCCTGGAAGAGATCAGTGGATTTTCTTTCGCCATCACCCGCTTTCTAATCGAGCAGGGCGCCGCCATCATCGTGGTCGCCTGCAATACGGCTTCCGCCGCCGCGCTGCAGGAGCTGCGTGCTGCGTTTCCCGAGACCTTGTTTGTAGGCATGGAACCGGCGGTCAAACCCGCCTCGCAGCACACCCACAATGGTATCGTTGGCGTGCTGGCCACCCCGGCCACATTTCAAGGGCGGTTGTACAACACGCTGGTTGAACGTTTCGCCCAGGATGTGCGCATCCTGACAGACAACTTGCCCGGCCTGGTAGAGGAGATCGAATCCGGCCGCCTGGACAGCCCCGAAACCCGGCGCATACTGGAAACCGCCATCCGCCCGATGGTGGCGGAAGGCGCCGACACGCTGGTGCTCGGCTGCACTCATTTTCCGTTTGTGCTTCCGCTCATCCGAGAAATTGCCGGGCCCTCGGTCGAGGTGATCGATCCCGCGCCAGCTATCGCGCGCCGTACGGCATACCTGGCCAGGGAGCATTCAATTCTCATGGATGGCGGTAGCCAAGCCGCGCTGACTTTTGCCACATCAGGCGATGCCGCCAGATTCTCTCAAACCATTCAAGAGCTCCTGAGCATCCAAACACCCGCTCAACCCTTGGATTGGAGCGCGGATAAACAAAAAATTCATTTGCGAGGACCAAAACATGCCTAGTTCTGTCATTCTGCTTGATCCTGTCGATAATATTACCGTGGATGCCATCGGCTCTCCGGGGAATCGCGTGTTTTATATTGAAGGGCGCAAGGGTGAAGAAGTCGTCAGCCTGATCATTGAAAAAGTTCAGCTCCAGTCACTGATCGCGGGGATCGATGATTTTTTGGAACAGATCAAGGAAAAATATCAGGACCAGTCTCTGATCGAGGTTGAGTTCAGCGAGAAGGATATGCGCATTGAACCGCCAGTGGACCCGAAATTCCGTGTGGGGGAAATGGGACTGGCGTATGACGCCGGGCGTGATGTCGTCAACATCATCGCTAAGGAAATGGTTCTCACGGATAATCCGGATGCGGGCGCGATGGTCCGGTATGGCTGCTCCCGTATGCAGATTCTGGCGCTTGCCCGTTGGGGCGCCATCGTGGTAGAGCGCGGACGTCCGATCTGCCCTCAGTGTCTTCAGCCGATGGAACCCGAAGGACACTTCTGCCCAAAGAAGAACGGCCACAAGAAAGCTGAAACGGAATAAATAACAAATACTCGTCCATTGGAATTCAATAAACCCGCTCAGATCGAGATTCTCGAAAAAGGCGTCCTGGAGGTTGAGGGACAGTTCCTGTTCGGCAGCAATTATTCCTTTCTTGTATCCCTCTGCCACAACGGGAATGAAATGAAGGCGATCTACAAACCGCGTAAAGGCGAAATGCCTTTGTGGGATTTTCCGCCCGAGTCCCTGGCTGACCGCGAGGTCGCGGCTTTTATCGTCAGCGAAGCGTTGGGCTGGAACCTGGTACCTCCCACAGTCATTCGCCGCAAAGCCGCTTTTGGGAAGGGTTCATTGCAGGTATTCATTGAACACAACCCCGAAGAAAATTACTTCACATTTTCAGATGAGCTTCATCAACGATTAAAGCCTACCGTCGTATTTGACCTGGTGATCAACAATGCCGACCGCAAAGGCAGCCACATTTTACTGGATGAAAACCGCGAGATCCGACTGATCGACCATGGTTTGTGCTTCCATATCGATCACAAGCTGCGCACCGTGATCTGGGATTTTGCGGGGCAGGCCATCCCGGGTGAACTCTTGACCGACCTGGAATCACTCAAACGCGGATTGGGGGAGGAACAACTGTTATTTAATGATCTCAAGAAACATCTGAAAGTCTCAGAGATCCGGGCCATCTCCCGCCGCATCAATGCAATTATTTCAAACCCCGTCTTTCCGGAGCCGGACCCCAAACGCAGTCCGTATCCCTGGCCCTTGGTTTAGAATTGGATATCACGCAAAAGGATGGAATGATCATGGAAAACACCGTAAAGATCTGTTTGATGGGTTTAGGCAATGTCAGCCAGGCGTTTATTCACCTGGTCAGGCGCAAAGAAAAAGAATTGCTGGAAGAGTATGGTGTGAAATTTTCTTTCACCGCCATTGCCACTGGCCGCCATGGAAAAGCAGTCAACCCGCAGGGATTGGACGCGCACAAAGCCATCGAGCTGCATCACAAGGGTGAATCTATAGAGCGCCTTTCTTCCATAAAGGTTCCCGATCAGATCGAAGAATTTATCAAACAGACCGGCGCTGACTTTCTGCTGGAAAATTCACCCGTGAATTACCAAACCGGTGAGCCGGCAATTTCCCACATCCGCGCCGCGTTGAGCCAACGGATACACGCCGTATCCGCCAATAAAGGTCCGGTGGTGCACGCCTACCGTGACCTAACTGATCTGGCGGAAAAGAACGGTGTCCGCTTTTTATTCGAATCCGCGGTGATGGACGGCGCCCCGATCTTTTCGGTGTTCCGCGAAGCGCTGCCAGCGATCCAGATCCAAGGGTTTGAAGGTATCCTCAACTCCTGCACCAACATGCTGCTGGAACGCATGGAAGACGGCGAGAGTTTTGAGGACGCGGTGGCGTACGCGCAGAGCATCGGCATCGCCGAGACCGATCCGAGCGGGGATATCGACGGCTGGGACGCGGCTATCAAGGTGGCCGCCATCGCCACGGTGCTGATGGGCGCCCCGCTTAAACCGCAGGATATCCAACGAGAGGGCATCCTTGGACTTTCTCAAACAGAGATCCAGCAGGCACAGCGCGAGAATACGCGCTGGAAATTGGTCTGCCGTGCGCAAAGGAAGGATGGGCGCATTGAAGCGAGTGTCCAACCCGAGCAGGTTCCATCCAAATCCCCGCTTTACAGCGTCAACGGTACCAGTTCTTTTGTGGTCTTTCACACTGACATCCTGCCCGGCTTGGGTATCCTGGAATCCAACCCGGGGCCGGATACCACCGCCTACGGATTGCTGGCAGACATCCTGAACATCCTGAAAACAGCGAAAAGATGAACCATCGGGTATTCCTAAGCCTGGGGTCAAACCTGGGGAACCGGGGAAAAAATCTCGCCGAAGCCATCCAGTGCTTAAGCCGGCAGACTGAGGTGATCCAAACCTCCAGTATCTACGAGACCGATCCTTGGGGATTCGAAGACCAACCTAAATTCTTTAACCAGGTTGTTGAGGTGCAAACTGCCTCGACCCCGACTGAACTGCTTGCCTTCCTCAAGGAAATCGAAGTAGAGCTGGGGCGCGAGAAAACCTTCCGCATGGGGCCGCGCATCATCGACTTGGATATTCTTTTCTATGATGATCTGGTTTTGACATCGAATCCGCTCACGATTCCACATCCTGCCCTTATCCAAAGGGCATTTGTTTTGATCCCACTGGCAGAGATCGCTCCAGACCTCATTCATCCTGAATCGAAGAAAACCATCAAAGAACTGGCTGCCGAGGTCGATCCCACAAGCGTGGTCCGGCTGCCCGCTTGGAAAGTTGACAGAACAAAAATGCCGGAATGGGGAGAACGCACCTACGTGATGGGCATCCTCAATCTGACGCCTGACAGTTTTTCAGGGGATGGGCTAGCCGGCAGCGAGGATCTCGTCACAAGTGCACTGGCGCAGGCTGATGAATTTGTCAAATCTGGAGCCGATATCCTCGACCTGGGCGCTGAAAGCAGCCGCCCCGGCTCACAGCCCGTGCCGGCCGAAACCGAACTGGAACGTCTGCTGCCGGTGTTGAAAGCGCTGCGGGAGAATGATCTTCCAGCCATCATCTCTATCGATACCTGGAAGGCGCAGGTGGCTGAAGAATGCCTGAATGCGGGCGCCGATTGGATCAATGACATCTGGGGATTGAAGGCCGATCCGCAGCTGGCGGCAGTAATTGCGAAACATGAAGCAGGTGCTGTGTTGATGCACAACCGCAGCAGATCCACTGAGGTAAAAGACCTGGGAAATCTGGGGAAAAGTTATGAGGGTTCTGACTATGGCGATTTCATGCAGGCGATACGGGCGGAATTACAGCAAATCATAGATACCTCAAGATCCGCGGGCATCAGGGATGAGAAGATCATTCTGGATCCCGGCATCGGTTTTGGAAAAAGCCTGGATCAAAACCTGGCGCTGATCAATCACCTGGATGAACTCAAAAGTTTGGGGTTCCCGCTGCTGGTCGGTCCGTCGCGCAAATCATTTATCGGACAGATTCTTGACTTGCCGGTGGAGGAACGCGAAGAGGGCACCGCGGCTGCGCTCGCCGTCAGTATCGTCCGCACCGCGGACATCGTGCGAGTTCATGATGTCAGGCGCATGGCGCGCGTAGCCCGCATGACCGACGCAATTATCCGCTCGTAGCTCAGTCCAACGCTGCGCCGATTGATTATTTCTTTTCCTTGCGCTTTGCCGAATATTTCTTTTCGAGTAGTTTTTTTGCCAACTTCAGCGAATAATGTTCTGATCGCTCCCGCTCATCCAACGCGTTGCTGATGTAGCGCAATTCAGACTGCAGCTTGGGGATGATGATATGTTCCAGCGCCCGCAGCCGCCTCGTGGTGCGGTTGAGTTCATTGAGCAGCCGGCCAAGTTGGATCTCGCCATCCGCGAGATTCAACAGTGCATCCAGATTTCTCTCAAAGGCCTCGGCCGCTTCGTCGATGACGGGCGATGTGCCTGTGATGCCGATATCGCGGTCATAGAATTCTCGTTCCGCGCTTTCCACATGCAGGCGGGGCACATGAACGCCCATCAATAGGGAATCTTCCAGGTCGATCTTGATCTCGCGTTTTTTGCCCATCGCAGCCGCCCTGACGCCCTCCTCTCCAACCAACGCTTCGGCTTTGGCCAGCGCCCGCCTTGACTGGCTGGAGCGCGCTTCCAATTCTGTGGCATTCTGAACCACCTTGTCCTGAACGCGCAAGATCTCCTGCAGAAGCGCGATGCGTTTTTTATCGAGAAGATTGAAACCCGCGCGTGTTAATTCGATCTGGCGCTTATGCTGCAGCAGTTCGTTGCGGGTGATGGAGAGGTTGGAGATCTCGGACATCTTACCTTCGGGAGTACTTGCGGATATATTCCTCGGGTATGCGCTTCATATACTGGTCAGGGATCTCGGAAAGCAGGTCCCAGGAAAGATCGAGCGTATCCAGGATTAGCCGGTTTTCATCGCCCTGTCCGACAAATTCATTCTCGAACCGTTTGGCGAATTTTAAAATTCGCTGGTCTTGTTCTGAAAGCGAGCTTTCACCGATGATGGTGACTAGCTTTTCCAGATCGCGTCCCTCGGCGTAAAAAGCATACATCTGATCCGCCACACTGCGGTGGTCATCGCGGGTATGCCCCTCGCCGATCGCGTCGTTCATCAGGCGCGAGAGCGATGGCAGGACGTCAATGGGAGGATAAATACCCTTCTGGTGCAAGCTGCGATTAAGCACGATCTGGCCCTCGGTGATATACCCGGTCAGGTCAGGGATGGGATGGGTGATGTCATCATCCGGCATGGTGAGCAGGATAAGCTGGGTGACCGATCCTTTGTGATCGGCGAGTTTTCCCGCCCGTTCATACAAACTGGCCAGGTCGGAATACATATAACCCGGGTAACCGCGCCGGGCAGGCAGTTCTTCCCGTGCAACAGAGAGTTCGCGCAGCGCCTCGCAGTAATTGGTGATATCGGTCATGATCACCAGAACATGCAGCCCCTGTTCGTATGCCAAATATTCCGCTGTGGTCAAGGCTGCACGCGGAGTAATGATGCGTTCGATGGTCGGGTCATCGGCGTGATTGAGAAAAACCACGGTTCTTTCCAGCGCACCGCTGGACCGGAAATGCTCGATGAATTGAGCGGATTCCCGGTGGGTGATCCCAATGGCGGCAAACACCACCGCGAATGGTTCATCCTGGATCTCTCCGGCGCCGACCACGCGCGCCTGGGAGGCGATTTGCGCAGCGAGTTCATTACCAGGCAGGCCGGATCCTGAGAAGATCGGCAGCTTCTGTCCTCGTGCCAGCGAATTTAACCCATCAATGGCGGAAATGCCGGTTTGGATGAACTCGCTGGGTTCGACTCGCACAGCAGGATTCACCGGCTGCCCGTTAATGTCCTCCAGTTTTTCCGCAAGGATCGGGGGGCCTCCATCGATCGGGTTGCCCATTCCATCCAGGATCCTGCCAAGCATGGAATGTGAAACGCTCAAACGGATCACATCGCCGGTAAAGCGTATGCGGGTGCGGTTAATGTCCAATCCTTCCGTGGAAAGGAAAAGCTGAATGACCGCGATACGGTTATCCACTTCGAGCACGCGCCCAATGCGCACATTGCCGGCGGGGTCAACCACCTCCACCATCTCATCAAAGGCGATATCGGCCACCCGGTCGACAAAGAGCAGTGGCCCGCGGATCTGGTTAACGGTTCGGAATTCCTTGGTAACCAGCCGCTCGGAGTGAATATTGTCAAGCATTGACCCTCTCCTTCCGTTCACGCATGCGGGTGATCTCCGTGTCAATTTCTTGCACCAGGAACTGCAGGCGTTCAACCACCCGGTCATGCGGCAGTTCCTTCATCCGGGCAACCCGCTGCAATACAATCGCATTTTCCAATTCTTCGAGGGTCACGCCATTTTGTAACGCCTCCTGTGCTGCCTCATGAAAATGCAGGATTACTTTCAACATCCAATAGGATTTATCCAGTGGGCAGAAAGCATCGATCTCATGGATAGCAGACTGTTGGAGCAGGTCTTCCCGCAGGATGCGGGCGGCTAGCAAGGTTTCACGTTCCAGATCAGAAAGCGCGTCCTGTCCGATCAGTTGAACAATCTGCTGAAGGTCATTTTCACGCCCGAGGATGGATTTTGCTTCCTGGATCAGGATTTCGAAATCATCGGCCACTTCCTCGATATACCAGCGGGAGAGATCCACCAGCGAAAAGCTGTTATTCCAGTTGATCGCGGGGAAATGTCTGCGGCGGGACAACTCATAATCGAGCGCCCAAAAAACGCCTGCGATGCGCATCGAGCTTTGGGTGATGGGATCGGAGAAATCTCCTCCCGGGGGTGAAACAGCGCCGACAAGCGAGACGGACCCTTCGCATTTTTTCGTGCTTCCTTTCCCCGGTCTGCTGCCCAGGCAACTCACATGCCCCGCGCGCTCATAAAAATCAGCCAGACGGGATGCCAAATAAGCAGGATAACCTTCCTCACCCGGAATCTCCTCCAGGCGGCTGGAGACTTCTCGCAGCGCTTCGCCCCAGCGCGAAGTGGAATCCGCCAGCATGATGACATCGTAGCCCATATCCCGGTAATATTCCGCGATTGTGATTCCCAGGTAAATACTGGCTTCCCGGGCAGCCACCGGCATATTGGATGTGTTTGCCACTAAAACTGTGCGGTTGATCAGCGGCACGCCTGAGGTGCGGTCTTCTAATCGGGGAAGTTCATTCAACACTTCGGCCATCTCATTCCCGCGCTCACCGCAGCCAACGTAAACAACGATATCCGCGTCTGACCAGCGGGCAAGCGACTGTTGAATGACCGTTTTCCCCGTGCCGAAACCGCCGGGGATAATGGCGGAACCGCCGCGTGGGATGGGGAAAAGCAGGTCGATCACCCGTTTCCCGGTGATCAAGGGTTCGGTCATATCCAGCCGGTTTTTGTATGGGCGTGGAACACGTACCGGCCAATAATGAGCCAGCCGGATTTCGTGCTTCATGGAATTTTTATCCTCGATGATTGCGGCCGTGTCGGCAATCGTAAGCTGGCCGGCTTTGATTTCAACCACGGTCCCGCTAATGCCGGGTGGAACCAATACCCGGTGTTGAATGCTGGCAGTTTCCGGCAGGGTGCCTATCAGCATGCCTTCATAAACCTGATCGCCTTCCTTGACCGCCGGTGTGAAGTCCCACATTTTAGCCGCATCCAGGGGCAGCTCGGTCACCCCCCGGCTGAGGAAACTGCCTTCCTTGGCTGCTAATGTGGTGAGCGGCCGTTGAAGACCGTCGAAAATCTGTCCCATTAATCCCGGGCCGAGATACGCAACCAGCGGATCTCCGGTATTGAAGATTGGTTCGCCCAATCCCAATCCGGAGGTATCTTCATATACCTGAATGGTGATTTGGTTTGAATTTAAGCGGATCACTTCGCCGACCAACCTGTTTTCTCCAACCAGGACCATGTCATGTAATCGTATTTCATTAAAGCCCACCGCTCCGACTACCGGGCCGGCAATGCGATTGATCTTTCCGCTGATTTCAAACTTTTGTTCCATTTTTCTCACCTTTAAACCGGATCGGCACGCCGGTGGCATGCCGGATCGTATCAAAAATTCTTTGCTGGCGCGTGCGTTCTGCGAGCGATACCGGTCCATCAGGGATCGTGACCAGCAGCATCGTGCTCGAGGAATGGATCTTCTCCACCAGATCTGGCTGGATCATGCTGAAAAGGCTGTCACCCAGGGCTAGCAGGATCTCTTCTTGATTATTTATCCAGGACCTCAATACGTGATTGATAGACTCGGGATCATCCACGCCGAGAGCTTCCAGGCCGGCCAATCGGTATCCGTTCACCTGGTCGGGATGGACAATCACCACCAGCTTCCTCATTGGATCTTCTCCAGATTTTCACGAATATATGCCGCCTCAAAACCCGATTCGATGCCTTTGGCAATCCAGCGAACATTTTTGATCTCGCTTCTCTTCAACGCGGCGAAACCGAGTACGACGCCAATCCCCAGCGGATATTGGCTGGGAAGCCCCGCGGACCATGAAAGCAGGTACATCCGCATTTGGTTTTCAAACTCACTCAACTGCCCAGTTGTTTGATAGCAATTCACTGCTTCAGCCAGATACTTCTTGTACCGTGTGTTGTAAAGCTGCTTAACCATCTGCTCAACAGGTGTGAAATGGATCAGTTGATTCCATCGGTCGATGGATATATCACCGCCCTCAATCCAGTAATCCCCAATCCGATCCCCCATTTCTTCTTTTCCCTTATCTGCGCCAACAAATCGCAGGGCTGTGTTCAGGTTGACAATATCCGCTTCGGTGTTGTAAAACTTTCTTAAAAGTTGGGTATCCTCTGAACTCCCTTTTAATAACCTTTGAATTTCGTGAAAATACCATTTTTCCATCGCTAATTCTATTTCAGCGGAGCGGATCATAGATTTGGATGATCGTAGTACTAATAATGGATTTGATACGGGCAGTTGGAAAACCGTCATACGGTTAATCAGATCGTTCAAGTCATCGGATTTCACAAGCTGGTGGAGCGTGTTTTCTGGAAGTGTCCCCATATGGCTGAATGATTCAATGATCTGGTCGATCGGGATCTGGTGCATAATACCGCGGAATATTGCTTTTAAATTTTGCAAGTCGTTTCTATAAAAAATTATACGGATCTTTTCCAGTTCACTATCCTGGTAAAAACGCATAAGGTCCTGATAAATTTCAGAGGAGGTAATTTTCATCGCCTGGTTTACACATTCGTAGCCATGTGCAAACGTCAATGCTTGCTCAATAGACTCTTTATACGTAGTCTTGGTAAGCGAAGAAATTAAACTTTCGATGGTCGTGAGCCCCGCAAATGATTCCAGTTTCTCGATGGGTAAAAGATCGGAGAGTCTCGCGCGCAATCGTGTGTTGCCGTAATCGTAAAGAGCCATGATTAATCGGTGTGGATCTTCTCCTCAAAAAAGACGGATAGTTCCTGCTGGATCGTTTGACTGGCATGTGTGAAGCGCGATTCAATGGTATTGAGGGCAACAACCTGCCCATCCTCAGATTCACCGGTGCAGCCTCCCGCGGTTGTAATATCATATCGAATAGCGACCGTTGGATCTGCCTTGCTAAAAATCTTATCGACAGCTTTCTTATCCCGTGGGTCAAAATGGAAAACGATCCCTTGATTTTCCAGCAATGAAGGCCGAAGCGAAGACATTACCTCGTCAATGGTATTGGAAAGGAACTCCTCATAATCCTGCCTTTGGCGGATAGACTTAAAATATTCCTGAACCATTTCCAAAGTACTTTCAATTAATTGCTGCCGCGCATCTGCGTGAACCTTGAGTGCTTGTACAGATGCCTGTTGTTCGATCAATGCTCGTTCGCGGTTGAGTCTTGTCCTGCCGTCAAAAAGGATGCGGTCACGGCGTTCACCAGCGATTGTTTCAGCTGTTTGATTGATCTCTTTGAGCGCCTTGGCAGTTTCTTTTTCGATCTTCTGGATCTGAATTCGGCCTTCCGCCTCAATTCCGTCCAGGATGGCTTTGAATTCCATTGGAGAAATTATCCCCCCAACAGGATTATTGCCGCAACCGCGAAGCCCAGGATCACCAGAGTTTCAGGGATCGCAACCAGAATGATGATCGAACCTACCAGTTCGGGTTTTTCTGCCAAAGCTCCGACGCCCGCCGAACCAATGGCTCTCTGCGCCATTGCAGTGGCTAAAGCGGTCACGCTGATTGAAAGCGCTGCGGCTAATGCGATAATTGCTTGTTCCATTTTTAATTTCTCCTTTTATTTCAATTTATTTGATCTTTCTTGTACTGCCATACGGCGGCTGAAAGGTGAGAAAGAGGTCTGGCCTCCTTCATAGAACCGCCGAAAGAATTCTACATACTGTAAACGCAAGCTTTGTATTGTCGGGCTGAGGATACCGATGATGATGTTTAATGCGTGAATGAGGGCGGCGATCAATACACCCACAATGATGGTTCCCACCATGCCCGCCATATCATTGGCGACTTCAGCCAGGAATACAGACGCCAAGCCGAGTGCCGCGATTCTTAGATATGAGAGGATGGAACCAATGAGACTGATGAACTCGATCGGACCCAGGAAAAACCCGATCTTTCCCAGCGAGATCGCCAGGATGACTATCCCGATGCCCAGTGTTATCCAGCCGATGATGGCAAACGGTAGCTGGGCTGCCAAGGATACTGCAGCAATAATCACCCCAAGTAAACCAAGGATCATGCCAATTTTTTCAAACGCCTCATGCCGGTGGTGATGCTTCCAACTATTCCAGACGCCGATCGCCAAACCAAGCAGGATATGGATGGTTCCAACAGCAATCGACATAAGGATCAGGGATGTGATACTGCTGCTTTCGGACCGGCTGAACCAAAGTGGTTTCAATCCCAACCCCTCACCCAGTGTACCGAAATACTCTCCGAAAAGGATTCCAAATAAAATTGACCAGAGAGCGCCAAACCGGAGTGTTTTTAGTACGTCGCCCAATAAACCTTCCCTTGGCTTTTTGAGAAGCAACACAGCCAGCAGAAACATGATCAGCCCATAGCCAACATCACCGATCATCATTCCAAAGAATAGGGGCATGAAGATCGCGACCAAAGGGCTCGGATCAATATCGGTATAATCCGGAACAGCGCGCATTTTCACCAGGTTCTCAAACGATTTCAGGGATTCCGGATTTCTCATGGCTACCGGAATGCGCTTCTTTAACTCATCAGGAATATCAATCACGCTGAGGACGACTTGGTCGCCGAAACTCTTTCGAAGAACTTCCTCGAGGGAATTCAGGTTTTCCGTTGGCACCCATCCAAAAATGGTGAACGTGAATTCAGTCTCGCCGATCTTTGAATAGGCATCGAACTCGTCATGATAATCTTCGCAGATCAGCCGCCAGGTTCGCAGCTTTGAAAGCCAGGTTCCTGCCATGCGGTTGAAACGTTTGTCAATTTCGTCCAATTCATTGTGATTGATCTCGATCTTCTTTTCAATATGAACGAGCGCTTCATCCGTGGAAAGGTATGCGTACTCCTCAGGCAGCATCAATTGAGCCACCTTTTCGTTTTTCATAAATGTATCCACCTGGCTCATCAACTCATAAGGAAAGATCCCGATCACCGCGATGGTCGCGTCGCTCACTTTAACTGTGATCATTTCAAATCTTCCATGGGTGAGTAACTTGAGCTGCTGCGCGAGTAAATTAATCTCTCTCATTTGAGACTCATGCACAAGGGCTCGAAGGGAAGCATTTTTCGAGCTTTTCGATGATGCCGGCATCATCGGGGCGATGATATTGAGCATCTCGGAATACTTGGATAAGGAAACTAGTTCATCCTGAAGTTCTTTTTTTCTGTTGTTCAAATACTGGATCTGCGATGTGAGATCTTCCACCTTGGTTCTGATGCTGTATAGATCATTGGGTTCGCTTTGCTCGCCCTCATTCAGCGTTGATGTAAATCTGGAGAAAAGGTCAATCAGCCCATTAATGCTGGCGATCAGAATATCCACCTCTTCATGTTCTCGTTGAAGTTCGTCCGGGATGGTTAAGGGTTGAACCATGACATCTGGAATTTCATGCACATCATCGATCTGCAAACCGCCAAATTGATGCAGGACAGGAATGACCTGTTTCAGATTCTGTTTTAAGCCCCAAATTTGAACGCGCGACATTTCCAGGATCATTTGGTTTCCTCATTGATGCCAAGGAGAGTCTGCAAAACGAGTTCTGCTGCCTCATCCAGATATTTTTGGCCGTTCTCAAAGAACACCCTCGCCTCCGATTTGGCTGAATTAATGGTGTTTTCCGCCTTTTCACGCGCTTCTTTCACCCCATCCTCGATCATCCGATCGCGTTCATTACGGGCGTTTTCAACAATTCTGGATTTGACCTCTTTTAGATTGTTTTGTGCTTCAAGGATTTGTTGATCCCCTCTTGTTCGCGCGTCTGAGATTTTGGCAGTGACTTGGATTTCCGCGGAAAGGATTTTTTCCAGCGCTTGCTGGGGTTTTTGCGGTTGGGCCATTTGCTCTTTTGTGATTTCTTTCATCATTTTAATATTAGCACTGTCTTTTATGAGACCGCTTATACTACTCCCCTTGAGAAAAAAAGTCAATTTAAGTATATTTCACAAAAGTTAACATTCCATAAAATATTTCGATTGTATAATTTTTGCACTGAATCTCAATTATCATAAAGAATCACCTTAATAGGGAGTGTTAATCTTATGAAAGAATACGACGTGGTGGTCATCGGTGCGGGGCCTGGCGGTTATGTCTCCGCGATCCGAGCATCTCAGAATGGATTGAAAACAGCGATTGTTGAAAAAGAATGGTTGGGGGGCGTTTGCTTGAATGTTGGCTGCATCCCCTCCAAAGCGCTGCTGAAAAACGCGGACCTCGCGCACACGCTGCGTGAACGCTCCGCTGATTTTGGTATCTCCTTCGATAACCTCAACCTGGATTACAGCGCGGCGGTCAAACGCAGCCGACAGGTATCCGACCGGCTTACCAAGGGCGTTGCCTTCCTGATGAAGAAGAATAATATTGAGGTCTTCATGGGCAGCGCCAAATTGGCGTCAAAAAACCAGGTGGATATCACCAACTCGGAAGGGAATACGGAATCGCTTAAGGCCAAGAATGTCGTCATTGCAACCGGTGCGCGAGTTTTCTCGCCATGGACTCCAGACGGAGAAAAGATCATTACCTATAAAGAAGCGATCCTGCAGGAAGAACTACCCGGATCTGTCGTGATCATCGGCGCCGGCGCCATTGGCGTGGAATTCGCCACCATTTGGAATTCGTATGGAGTGCAGGTTACACTGGTTGAGATGCTGCCGCAGGTCCTGCCGTTGGCGGATGAGGAAGCGTCTAAAGAACTCGCCAAATCCTTCAAGAAACGCGGCATCGAGATCCTTACCGGACATAAAGTGGAATCCGTGGAAGCCACCGATCAGGGTGTTAAGGTAAAACTCACCGGCGATGACGGCGAAAAAGAATTGTTGGCTGACCAGGCGCTGGCGGCCATCGGTTTCCGCGCCAACAGCGCTGATCTCGGTCTGGAGAATGTGGGAGTTAAACTGGACGCCAAAGGCAATATTGAGGTGGATGACCGCATGGCGACCAATATCGATGGCATCTGGGCCATCGGCGATGTCACCGGCAAACTACTCCTGGCGCATATCGCATCCAAACAGGGTTTGATCTGCGCGGACGCCATGGCCGGCAAGGACACTTATCCCCTTGATTACCGGATGGCGCCCAGTGCGACGTACAGCCAGCCGCAGGTAGCCTGGTTCGGAATGACCGAAAAGCAAGCCCAGGAAGCCGGTTATGAGGTAAAGGTCGGCAAGTTCCCATTCTCCGCCAATGGCAAAGCGCTTGGATTGGGTGAAACCACCGGTTTCGCCAAAATCATCAGCGATGCGCAGTACGGCGAGATCCTCGGCGCGCACATGGTCGGACCGGAAGTCTCTGAATTGCTGCCCGAGCTCACTCTGGCGCAGCGCATGGAGATGACCGCTCACGAAATCGCGGGCAACATCCATTCCCATCCCACGCTGAGCGAAGTGCTGATGGAAGCCGCCGAAGGCATCGAAGGCCAGTACCTGCAGATCTGATTGAATTTGGAGGTCATAAAAAGGCGTGATTTTTATTCCGCACGCCTTTTTTTCATTAAAAATCGTTATGCTATAATCGCACGGAAAGAGCCCTATGTTTAAGAATATCGCCAAAGCGCTTGGCGGAGACCCATTAAAAAAAGAACTGGACCGCATGCGTGCGGTGGTAGAACAGATCAACCAGCTGGAATCGCAGTTCGAAGAACTGACTGATGATGGTCTGCTCGCCAAGTCAGCGGAGTTTAGAAAACGCCTGGCAGACGGAGAATCCCTCGACAGCCTGCTGCCAGAAGCATTCGCGGCCGTACGTGAGGCAAGTAAACGAACGATCGGTCTGCGTCACTTTGACATCCAGATGATCGGCGGCATGGTCCTTCATGAAGGCCGCATTGCGGAAATGCGCACTGGTGAAGGAAAGACACTTGTCGCAACCCTTCCCCTCTACCTGAATGCCCTGACCGGCAAAGGTGTGCACCTGGTTACAGTCAATGACTACCTCGCCCGGCGCGATGCGCGCTGGATGGCTCCCATATACAGCAAGCTGGGCTTGAGCGTGGGTGTGCTGCAGATGTCCAGCCGTACAGGTGATGCTCGCAACGCTTTCATGGTTGACCTGGGCAGACGAGACGCGCGCGAAGAAGAAGACCAGCTGGTCCAGGTTCCCCGTTCCGAATCCTACGCAGCGGATATCACCTATGGCACCAACCATGAATTTGGTTTTGATTACTTGCGCGATAACCTGGTGATGGACATCCGAAGCCGCGTCCAGCGCGATTTTCATTTCGCCATCATTGACGAAGTGGACAATATCCTCATCGATGAGGCGCGCACACCTCTCATCATCTCCGGCCCGGCATCGGAAGATGTCGAGTGGTATGCTCGCATGGCAGCGGTTGTCAAACAGTTGGAACCAGAAGATTACGACATGGATGAGAAGGACCGCAGCATTTCACTGACGGAAATCGGCGAAGCGCATGTGGAAGACCTGCTCAAGATCCCGCTGCGAGATCCGGACCGGCCGGAGGATATCACGCCGGAGCAAGCCCGGCTGCTCGGGTATCTGGAGCAGGCGCTGCGCGCGCAGCATTTGTATCACCGCAACAAAGATTACATCGTCCAGAACGGCGAAGTCATCATTGTGGATGAATTCACCGGTCGGCTCATGCCAGGACGCCGCTGGTCGGAAGGCCTCCATCAGGCGGTTGAAGCGAAAGAGGGCGCTAAAGTCAAACCGGAAAATGTCACCCACGCGACCATCACGCTTCAGAATTACTTCCGGAAATATGAAAAACTGGCGGGTATGACAGGCACTGCCTCCACTGAGGCAGAGGAATTTTCAACCATCTACAAGTTGGATGTGGTTGAAATTCCGACCAACCTGGATTTTGAGAATCTTAAACCCGAATCCGGGTTGACCACGCTGCAAGCCAAGGATGAGGAAGGATATTCTTTTACCTTCTATGCGCAAAAAGAAGACCAGGATGAAAAACCGGTATTTTGGAAGCGTAAGGACTATCCCGATGTGGTTTTTCGCTCCATTGAAGGCAAACTGCGCGCGATTGTTCTGGAGATCCTGCGGCTGCATGTGATCGGACGACCTCAGCTGGTGGGTTCATCCTCCATTGAAAATTCCGAGATCCTGTCCAGTCGCCTGCATGCCGACCCAATCCGGCGGCTGGCCATGGTCACGCTGATTCGCGAGGCATATTTCAAAAAGAATAATATCAGTGTGCCCGAGCGCACAATTCCCGAGCTGGGATTTCTCAACGAACCCCTGCAAAACCTGTCAATCGATCAGATGCGAAAATTTGCTGCAGCGCTTGGGTTGGCATCCATCAACCCGGAAGCAGTTGAAAATCTGAGCGCATTGCGGGAATACCTGGATCTTGAGGAACAGCATGGCGATCGGCTGAAAAATGCCCTCACCGGCGGTATTTCGCACCAGGTGTTGAACGCGCTTAAACATGACCAGGAATCGCAAATCATAGCCGGCGCTGGCGCTTTTGGCGCGGTCACCATTGCGACTAATATGGCTGGGCGCGGCGTGGATATTAAGCTGGGCGGCGAGATCCGGGAGGAGATCCTATCCGATGTGCGTAAGGCGCTCACCGAGGGCGGAATCAATCCGTATGGCATGAGCCAGGCAGAGATGGCTGCCAACGTGAAAGCAATCTCTCCTGAAATAAAGGAGCCTTACCAGGAGTCCATTGATACGTTCCTGGCATTCCTGGACGATATGCTGCGTGTGCGTCAGGTGGGAGGCTTGCATGTGATCGGCTCTGAACGGCACGAAGCCCGACGCATTGACAATCAGCTGCGCGGCCGCGCTGCCCGCCAGGGCGATCCGGGATCCTCACGCTTCTATCTTTCCCTGGAAGACGACCTGATGCGAATGTTCGGCGGAGAACGCGCCCAGAATATGATGCAGCTCTTTAATATCAATCCCTCTGTGCCGCTCGAAAGCCGGATGCTCGGCCGGCTGGTGGAACAGGCCCAAGAACGCGTGGAAGGCTACAACTTCGATATCCGCAAGCATCTTCTGGATTACGACGACGTGCTCAACGACCAGCGCGAACGCATTTATAAGGAAAGAGACCGTGTGTTGGTGAAGGAGAGCCTGGAAGAAGATGTCCTCCAGATGCTGGAAAGCGAGATCACCCGCCGTGTGCCGGAATCTCTGGCTGATCCGGAAGGACCCTGGAAATTGCTGGCCTTCCTGGAGGAAATGCAGCCCACCATCTTTTACACTCAGCAAAATGAACGGATTCTATCTTTCACACTCTCACGTATAGTTGATCTATTAAATGAAGAAGCCGGCGAATCGCAGAATGCGGAAGCGCTTGAAGGAGCGGCGTTAAGAATTGCCAGGCAAGCATTGGAAGCTGAAAGTGCTCACCTGATCGCGCAAACCGGTGCATTTGTTCAGCGCACAGCGGAAAGTTTTAATATGCAGCTAGCTGAGCGCATGGATTTATTGGATATCTTCCTGGATAATATCGATGATTACGCAGGACTTTCCACCCGCGAGTTAGCCGATCTTCTTTTTAACCAGGTCCGGTTAAAGATCAGTCTGTCTGGCGACCTCGCGCAAAACCTGATCAGACGTGATGAGCAAGCCCGCAGCACGTTCAAGGATGAGGTTGAATCCCGATTGGCATCCGTCTTCCTTTCCCGTATGGTCATGACCATCGAACGCCGCCTGGGTGTTCGCTTTGGATTGGATATCAACGCATTATTGGACAAGGATTGGATCTTCATCGAGAATGCTTTCTGCGATGCCATCGAAAAGATCTATAAGGAACGCATCGAAACTCTAGAAAGTCCGGCCAGCCAGATTCTTCAAAATGTCCAAGGCATCCTCAAGCGCCAGTCGGAATCGGGCGCAATCGACCTCGTGGAGTTGGCTGCGGGCATGCCGCAGGGCCTGGCAGCCGCCATCGATCCCCGCACCCGCCAGCGCGTCAACCGGCGTGTGAACTTATTCAATTATGTCTTTCTTGCCGCTGGTGTTTTAGAGAATAAATCGGATGAAGAGATCACAGCGGACGTTCTGGCGCATCTGAAAAACGCCCAGCGCGAGCTTCAGGTCGTGTGGGGCCAATTGGAACTTCAAAGATTATCGCAAAACGACGATCCGCAAAATTTGTTGGAATGGTCATACCTTGAAAATCTCAGCAGGGTTCTGGACAAAGACCAGCTCAAAGCCCTTAGCCAGAAATCCCTGCAGGAGATCATCGCGGATGATAACGAGGCTTTCATTCGCGCCTTCGGATACCAGGTTCAAAATGTGATCTACCGGCACATCCTTCTGCGCGCGATCTCGGATCTTTGGATTGAGCACCTGACGCAAATGGAAGCGCTGCGGGTGTCTATCCGCATGGAAGCGTATGCCCAGCAAGATCCTTTGGTGCAGTACAAGAACCAATCCACCGACCGCTTCAGCGATCTGCTTGCCAGCATCCGCATGGGGGTGATCAGTCAGATGTTCCGTCTCCAGCCAGCACAGCCGCGCCAGCTTGAACCTGAACCCAGAGTGGAATCAAAGAAGGAAATGCCGAAGCAGGGTTCGGACGACGGGAAGAAAAAACGCAAGCGGCATAAGAAAAAATAAGTTCACCGACGCTAATTTCATCGTATTAACAATTCCTGAATTTCTTAGGATCGGATCAATTGACGCGCTTGTTTCTGAAGCGACCTTTCCTCCTCTGTGACAGCGTTTATTGATAATTGATGCGGCGCTGGCCGTCCATTTTCATCCACATTCACAAAAGTGATGAAGCCTTCCAGGACTATCTGATCGTTGTATTCGGATTCGACGTGTGTAACCAGGCTGGTTTTTCCCGCAAACACCACGCGGCTTTCCAGGCACAGGATTGCCCCTTTAGGCACCGGATGTGAAAATTTCATTCCGTGGATTTTCAGGCAAACAATATTCTCCGGCTGAGCCAAACCCGCTGCCGCAATAAACCCGGCTTCCACAAACCATTCAGCGGTACGCCCGGCAAATAAAGTGCCATGGTGATTTAGGTCGCCTGCCTTGACCAGATGGTGGATCGTTGTAACTTTCATTTGGCTCTCCGATCTAAATATGGGTAATTTCTTAATTAATACAAGATTATTCGGTAAAATTGTGTGTTCTTTCCTTGATTATAGGGCAGGGTTGCCAAGTTAATCATTAACCCTTATAATCACGCTATTAATTCATCGTATTGGAGTATTTAACGTCTATGGATCAAAACGACATCACCCAACCCTCGGGGGAACAGCAGAACGACAATAAAGAATACAAGAATATGGCTTCTTTATTAAAGGAGGAGGGGCTGGGTCTTGAATTACCGGAAGCTGGTGAAATCAAGACTGGCACCATCGCCAGCATCTCTCCCGGTCAGATCATGGTCGGTATTGGCGCAAAATCCGAAGGCATAATCAGCGGACAGGAATTTGAACTCATTCCACCTGATATTTTCGCCGCAATGGAGGTGGGGCAGGAGATCTCTGTTTACGTGATCACACCTGAGGACCAAAACGGCAATTTGATCCTTTCCTACATCCGCGCTGTGGAATCGGAAGCCTGGGAAGAAGCCCAAAGAATGATGACCGGTGAGGAGACCTTCACCGGCAAGGTTGTGGGCTTTAACCGCGGCGGATTGATTGTTGCTTTCCGTGAACTGCAGGGTTTTTTACCCGCATCGCTGCTGGCGTTCAGCCGACGGTCCGATATCAGCGGAGATACTGCCGAGCAGCGGTTTAATGAATTAATGGGCCAGGAACTTTCTCTGCGCATCATTGAGGTTGATCAGGAGCGCAGGCGCTTGATTTTCTCTGAAAAAGCCGCCGTGCATGAGACCCGCGATACTGTGCGCGATAAGATCATCGAAAAATTAAACGTCGGCGATGTGCGCAAGGGCAAGGTGACCAGTCTGGCTGATTTCGGCGCTTTCGTCAATATTAACGGCGCGGATGGCTTGGTGCATGTATCGGAAATTTCCTGGGAAAAAGTACGCCATCCGGGTGATGTACTCAAAGTCGGCCAGGAGGTCGAAGTCAAGATCATCAGCATTGACGAGGAAAAACGCCATATTGGCCTTTCCATCCGTCTGCTGAAGGATGATCCCTGGCAGGAACAGATCGGTGACCTCCGCGTGGGTCAATTGGTCGAGGCCAAGATCACCCGCCTGACCAAGTTTGGCGCCTTCGCCATGCTTGAAAACGGCATTGAAGGGCTGATCCATATTTCCGAGATCAGCGATGAGCATATCGCCCACCCCAAAGAGCTCCTTCACGAGGGCGACGAGGTCACGCTGCGCGTCATCAAAGTCGAACCCGAATCCCATCGAGTCGGTCTCAGCCTTCGCCGCGTGGAATCCCTGGCTTTCGCGGATATGGATTTGAAGGCGCTGGAAAAAGAGCTCGAAGACACTGATATTAAGATCACTGGTGAATCCGAAAAACCGGTCGAGCCTGAAGCAGAAATCGCAGAACCATCTGAAGAGCCCGCTTCAGAGGAAGTTTCAGAAGAAGACTGGGCTCCTCAGTTGGAAGATGAACCAGTCGAATCAATGGATCAGGATGCTGGATCCCCGGAAGAAGAAGGAAATTAGTTCCTCGCTTCCTGAAATGTTTCACATCGAGCGCAGTTGAGGGTATTATTTTAAAGAGAATCGTCTTTCGCTTGGATTCCGCCGCCTTGGGGATTTCAGGAAGAAGAGATAATGCCTAACAACCATAAAAAAACAACCCACAACGGATTTCCGCTTCGCCGCATCCAGTTCGGTTTGATCATTGCGGTGGGCGGATTTCTGGTTTTATTGGTCGGCGCGAAACCCGAATTATTCCTCCTGGATCGCAGCCCCGTCCTGGGTTTTATTCAAGTAAGTGTGATGCTCGTCGGATTGGCCTTCTTGTGCGTGGGTGGATATGTGTGCTTGTTGGGACTCTGGAAGGATGAGCGTCCCAGCATCGCCGCTGAATTGGGCAAGCGCATCATCAGCACGGGTTACATCATTGCTGTTTTCGCGGGCTTGGCGGATATCTTTGGCCTCGGCAGCCACCCTTACCCCAAGTTCATCCCCTATTTTGGCGAATGGCAAGCCCGCGGTGTGCAGATCGCTGAAGGTTTTATCGCCATTGGCATGTTAATGATGCTGCCCTATTCGCGCAATCCGCTGTTCAAGAGCCGTCAATCACCGCCGCCGGGCAATTCCGGTTAGGTTCACTCTCGTTACTCTTTGCTGTCCTTCCCCGTCTCTGATAAAAATCTATCAAATGAGTATTCTTTAATACTGTATACTCTTGACAATTCTCACACAGGATCACAAAATTTTAAATGGAATCAAAAGTAGAAAAATTTATACTCCCTAATGGTTTAGCAATTCTCACCAAGGAAATGCATCACATCCCGCTGGTCAGCCAGTGGGTTTGGTATCGCGTAGGTTCGCGCAATGAACCCAAGGGGAAAACGGGGATATCCCATTGGGTCGAGCACATGCAGTTTAAGGGGACTGCGAAATATCCCATCAATGTGCTTGACAAAGAGATTTCCCGGGGCGGGGGCATTTGGAATGCGATGACCTCCCTGGATTGGACCACGTATTTTGAGACGATGCCGGCTGACAAGATTGACATCGCCATTGACCTGGAAGCCGACCGGATGCGAAACAGTTTTTTTGATGAGGATGAGACTTCTCTGGAACGTACCGTGGTGATCTCAGAACGGGAAGGCAATGAGAATGAACCACTCTTCCGCCTGGGGGAATCCATACAAAAAGCGTCATTCAAACGCCATTCCTACGCGCACCAGGTGATAGGTGATCTGCAGGATCTGAAAACCATTTCACGTGATGACCTCTATTCCCACTACCGAAATCATTACACGCCGGACAATGCCCTCATCGCCATTGCAGGCGATTTTAATACTGATGAGGTCATCAAAAAATATTCGGATGCATTTGGGACAATCAGCGACAAACGAAAGGATTACTTCGTGCCTGAACCGGAGAGCGAATTGCCGGAAAGCCAAGCTATCGAAATTGAAGGCCCAGGCGACACAGTGTACCTGCAATTGACTTTTCGGTCGCCTGCCGCTCAAAGCGAAGACTTCTTCTCAGTAGTGGTACTTGACAGCTTACTGACAGGCCCAACCTCATTGGCCATGTTTGGCGGGGGCAGCATCTCTAATAAGACCAGCCGCCTCTACCGGGCATTAGTGGAAAAAGACCTTGCAGCCGGTATCTCTGCCGGCGTCCAGGCAACGATCGACCCCTATGTATATGAAATTCTGACCATTCTACAGCCAAATCACCCGCTGGATAAAGTTCGGGTGATTATCGACGATGAAATCGATCGTTTGAAAAATGGAATGGTATCTGAAGAGGAGATTCAGCGAGCCATCAAACAGGCGAAGGCGCTCTTTGCCTATGGGAGCGAAAGCATCACCAATCAAACCTTTTGGATGGGATATGCGTCCATGTTCGCCGACCATACCTGGTTTGAAAATTATCTGCTTCAGCTTGAACAAGTCACTCCCCAAAGGGTGGCGGACGCTGCCAAAAAATTCCTGGATTTCGACCACCGGGTTGTGGGTGTCTACAAGCCAAGGGAAAGCGGAAATTAACATGAATTCACCTTTAGAAGTAACACAAAACCTGCCGGGGCCAGACTCCATCGACCGATTTGTTTTGCCTAACGGTATCACTCTGCTCACTTATAGTAATTTCAACACCCATTCCGTGGATATGATCGGGTTGATCGAAGCGGGAGGAGCCGCCGATCCCAAACATAAATTGGGATTGGCCCATTTCACTTCCATGATGTTGAGCCGCGGCACTCAGAAAAGAAATTTCGCTGATTACCATGACCTGTTGGAATCCCGGGGCGCAAGTTTGTCTTTCAGCTGCGGAACGCGCAACACCTGGTTCAGGGGAAAAACCCTGGCGGAAGATCTGGAAATGCTCATCGACCTGGCTGCGGAGAGTCTGCGGCAGCCAGCTTTCCCGCCTGAATATGTCGAGCGGCTGCGCAATCAGCTGATCGCGGGTTTGGCGATCAGGGATCAGGACTCGGCCGAAGTTGCCTCCTTATTATTCGATCAAACCCTCTTCCCCGGGCACCCATATGGAGATCCAGTGGACGGATCGATGGAAACAGTAAAGGCGATCCAACGGGAAGATTTGATCGCATTTCATCGGGATTACTTCACACCATCGCGAATGATCGTGGTGGCGGCCGGCGCTGTTTCTAGTGAACAAGTCCGCGAATGGATGGAAAAATCTTTCAGCGGTTGGAGGAATGATCAGGCAAAAGATTTCATAATGCCTCCTGTCCCGGATGCGCCGGAGCGGATTGTGCGCAGCCACCGTACGCTGGAGGAAAAAAGTCAGACCGACCTTCAGATCGGAACTCTCGGGCCTTCACGTGTGTCGCCGGATTATCTGCCTGCCTATCTGGGAAATAATATTCTCGGCCAGTTTGGCTTGATGGGGCGCATCGGTGAGAGTGTTCGCTCCAAATCCGGTTTGGCATATCATGCCTCCAGCAGCATCAATGGGTGGCAGGAAGCTGGTACCTGGGAATTCTCCGCTGGATTAAACCCTGAAAATCTCGAAAAAGTGATTGACCTGATTCGGAGCGAGATCCGCCGTTTTGTGGAAGAACCGGTTTCAGAGGAAGAATTGGCTGATTCCAAATCGCACCTTATCGGCCGTCTTCCCCTTTCGCTGGAGACCAATTCCGGCATTGCCAACAGCGTCTTGACCATGGATCGATTTAACCTCGGCCTCGATTACTACCAGCGCTATCCCGCATTGATTGAAGCCATTTCCGCACAGCAGATCCTTGAAATTTCAAGAAAATATCTGCATCCTGACCAGTTGGTGATTGCCAGCGCAGGTTCAGGAATAGAGAAGGGATGAGCAAAAATCTCGCCAGCGGCGTGGATATTGTTGAGATCCAACGCTTCCGGGATCTCAATCCCTTGATCCTTGAGCGTTTCTTTCTCAGAGTTTTCACACCGGATGAACGCAACGAAATTGGGCGCAATTTGGAACGCGCAGCCGGATACTTCGCGGCCAAAGAAGCCCTTGCCAAAGCCCTGGGCTGCGGGATCGGTCCGGTCAGCTGGCAGGAGATTGAGATTATAAAAGATCTGCAAGGCAAACCGGAGTTGCGGCTGCTCGGTAATGCCCAGAATTTTTCAACGCTGGCCGGGTTTTCGGAGTGGAGCCTTAGTATCAGCCATACGCGGCTAAATGCTATCGCGATGGTCGTTGGGGTGATTGATAAGTAGAAGGAAATCATGACAAAGATATTGGCGGTCAGCGACGTTGAACTGCCTTATATTTACAAAGCCATTCCAGGAAAAACTTTCAAAGATGTTGATCTGATCATTAGCTGCGGAGACCTACCTTTTTCCTATCTCGAATATATTCTCAGTTTGATGAATAAAGACCTGTATTTCGTCCGGGGCAATCATGCGCCTGAGGGGAGGGGAATAAAGGATGAACCGGAGGGCGCTCGCAACTTGCATATGAATCCTCGTATTACCAATGAAGGATTGTTACTCGCCGGGATCGAGGGCAGTTTACTCTACAACAATGGCCCGTATCAGTACACCCAAACCCAAATGTGGTTGATGGTGTACCAGCTGGTTCCCAAACTTGCTCTAAATTACCTGAAATACGGGCGGTACCTGGATATTTTCATTTCCCATGCTCCTCCATGGGGTATCCACGATCAGGATGATCTTGCCCACCAGGGGATCAAAGCGTTTCGCTGGCTGATCGAGTCCTTTCAACCGAAATACCATCTGCATGGCCACACATTGGATTATCTCAATAATGAAAAACAGATTTCTCATTTGGGGAACACAACCATCATGAATGTAACCGGGTATAAAGTAATTGAGGTTTGAATGAGTGATGAAGAAAGGCGGGATAAAGACATCTTTTCCGGCTTGGCTGCGCATGATTTTCAGCGCGCTTACCAGAAAAGTTTTTTCCGCGCCATTCTCAAAAAAATAACTGGCAAAGAATCCGGATTGCTTTCATTCGACGCGATCCGAAGGTCGTTGGATATTGAAGGGGAAACAGACCGGGGGATGCGTGAGGTGGAGATTGGCAGGATCATCGGCAGTCTCAGCCGGTATGACGATTTTGATGAAAGTTTTCTTCCCCGCCAAACCCACACGCGCGGCCGCTGGCAGGCGATCGATAAAGCACTCATGCGTGGCGAATACTTACCACCGGTGGAGCTTTACAAGATTGGGGACTTTTTCTTTGTGATCGATGGCAACCACCGCGTTTCCGTTGCCAGGGAAAAAGGCCAGAGGTACATCGATGCGCACATCCGTGAACTGGAAATTCCCTTCCCAATATCCGGTGAATTTAACTGGGAGGATATTCTCCTGAAACAGGGAAAAGTAAATTTCTCCAGAAAAACCCGATTGAATGAATTAAGACCCGATATCCAGATCAACATAACAATCCCAGGCCAATATCACAAATTGCTCGAGCATATCGATGTCCATCGCTATTATCTGAGTCAAACGCAGGAGCGGGAAATCCCCTATCAGGAAGCGGTGTTGAGCTGGGTGGATAATATCTATTTGCCCATGGTCGATGTGATCCGCGAGCAGGAAATTTTGGACCTTTTCCCCAATCGAACAGAATCAGACCTTTATGTGTGGATCATCGAGCATTTGGCGTACATTCAGCATCACTTTCCCTCGGGTATCGGTTTTCGTGAAGCCGCCGTTGATTTTGCACAGAAAAGAAGTTCAATTTTTGAGAAGATCAGAAAATTTCTAAATCTTGATAGTTAAACGGTTCATTACTTGTAATTATTCAACATGGGGAAATTCGATCCAAATATGATTGTGGAGGATCTTTTCATCGGTGACCACCTTAATCGACAGGTCCTGCTCGCTTTGTCCGATAACCATCTCAGGGTGAACGAAACATCGCTCCGGCTTCTCCCCGTATTTCTGCTTGAAATAATTGACCGCCTGCTCAATCCGTTCATTGAGGTTTTTGCCGGATAAATTGTCATACCAAAGCATGCCTTGTTTCATGTTTCTCCACCAGTACTATGTATTAATTATAGCAAATATGTTCTAATTTTACAATATCTCGCAGGAATATTTTTTGGTTGGTTGGAATTTTTATGCTAATTAAGGTATCCTTAAATCAGGAATGCAATTACAAGGAGGTCGAGGTGATTAAAGAACTGATCTATGATGCCGAAAAGAGAATGAAAAGCGCAATACAGTCTCTCGAAGATGACTTGGCCGGAGTTCGCACCGGACGCGCCAGTCCTGCGTTGATCGAGAAGATGTCGGTCGAATACTACGGTTCCCCTGTGCCGTTGATGCAGCTGGCTACGATCAGCGTCCCTGAGCCTCGCCAACTGATGATCAAACCCTTTGACCTGGGTTCGGTGCGGGACATCGAAAAAGCGATCCTCGCCTCTGATCTCGGGCTTACCCCCATGAACGATGGCAAGGTCATCCGCTTGAACCTCCCTCCATTAACCGAAGAGCGCCGCCGCGACCTCATTCGTTTTGTGCACAACCGGCTGGAAGAAGCCCGAGTTTCTATACGTAATATCCGGCGGGACACCAATAAGGACCTGCAGGATTTCGAACAGGAAAAAATGATCGGAGAGGATGACCTCAGGAACGGGGAGGAAGAGACCCAGAAACTCACAGATAAATATGTTGAATTAATTGGGGAAGTAGGCAAAAACAAAGAAGAAGAGATCATGGAGATATAAGCAGGAACATGCCGCAGCAGCCCGGTTCACCAACATTTGAGAAACTGCCTGTTCACATTGCCATCATCATGGACGGCAATGGACGTTGGGCCGCTGCGCGACATCTGCCGCGCATGGCGGGGCATCGGGCGGGTACGGAAAATTTACGACATATCATCCGGGCTTGTGTGGAATTTGGCGTCCAGTATCTCACCATTTACGCCTTTTCCACCGAGAACTGGAAGCGACCGCAGGACGAGGTCAGTGGGCTGATGCAGATCCTGTCTGAATCACTGGAAAGGGAACTGGGTGAACTACACAAGCTGGGCGTCCGCATCAATCACATCGGCCGGCTGGAACAGCTCGACGAACGGCTGCGCGAAAAGATCGGCGACGCGATAAAACTTACCCAAATCAATAACCAGTTGACGTTCAACATCGCCTGGAATTATGGTGGACGCGATGAGATTGTCTACGCTGTCCAGCAGATATTAAAGGAAAAAATATTGCCTGAGGAGATCACTGAAGACTTGATCAGCAGCCATCTGTTCACCCGCAATATACCGGATCCCGATCTGGTGATACGCACATCCGGCGAACAAAGGACATCCAACTTCCTGGTTTGGCAAAGCGCTTACGCCGAATGGTACTTTACGCCCATTCTGTGGCCGGATTTTGGCAAGGAAGCACTGCGTGATGCGATAGAAGATTTTGGCAAGCGCAGCCGTCGCTTTGGCGGCAGGTCAACCGCAGAAGAACAAGAGAAATATGCTGGCTAAACGCGCAGCCAGCGCTGTGGTCATGCTGCTGGGAACATTAACGCTGGTTTTTTTTGGCGGCTGGGTTTTCACCATCGGCGCCTGCCTGATTTTAGCGATTGCCGCCTGGGAATACGGGAACATGTTCGTGAAAGGCGGGTATCACCCCTCGCTTCCCATTTTGGTCCTATCCAGTTTTTCTCTGGCAGCATCTGTCAGTTTTCAGTCGGAAGAATTATTTCTGGCAGCATTTGCGATACTGTCCCTTATGGTGATCACACTCCAGGTGATTCGTTATCCGAAACATCCGGAAACCAGTGCGGTCGATCTGGCGGCCATGCTCTCAGGATTGGTATTCATTGGGTTCATGGGAAGTTACATTCTTCGCCTTCGTTCACTGCCTAATGGGCAATTCTGGGTGATCTTGGCGGTCGCGCCAGCCGCATTCAGCGACATCGGGGCTTATCTCCTGGGAGGCTTGCTCGGTAAACATAAATTAGCGCCCGAGCTCAGCCCCAATAAGACCGTCGAGGGATACCTGGGAGGTTTGCTTACCTCAGCCGTTGTTGGCTATGCTGCCGGCGCGGTCCTAAGTCAGTTCAATCCCGCGTTTTCCGGTTCGATGGGGCTGCTGCTCGGAATTGCAGCAGGTATCCTTAGTCCGATGGGCGACCTGGGCAAGAGTATCTTCAAGCGCCAATTCAACCTGAAGAATACATCTGAACTAATCCCCGGCCATGGCGGCGTGCTTGATCGGGTGGATACCTGGTTATGGGCTGGAGTGATCGGCTATTACCTGATCAGATTTCTGTATATTTGATCATTTGGAATTCCTTAATCCCCCAATTATTCCTTTAAGAAATGTTCAAACCCCAAAGGTTTTGAAAACCTTTGGGGTTTGGTTTTATGGATTCGTTGTTACTTGATCGCAAAAACGATGGTGACTTCCGAATTGACCTGCATCTGGCCTGCTGCGATCGGTACTTCCGCTGCCATTGGAGCCGCCCCGCCGCCACCCATGCCGTAGCCGTAATACTGCATCGGATAGGAGTAGAAAGTTGTGATCGAGATGATCTCGCCCAATCCAACGCCGGTTAGGTCGGCCAATTGCTGCGCTTGAGTGCGGGCGGAATCAACCGCCAACTCACGGGCATCCGCCTGGGCAGGAGTCTTGTCCTGCAGGTCAAAGTTGATGCCATAAATATTGTTCGCGCCGCTGTTCGCCACTGCGTCCAGAACTCTGCCCAGATTGGTCAGATCCCGGACCGTAACATACACCGTGTTCTCAACCACAAAATATGTGCGGGTGATGGCGCCCTGGAAATCGTAATCAGACTGGGGATACACATTGAAGCTGGATGTCTGGATATCCTCTTCCGCAACACCTTCAGCCATTAGCGTATCCTTGATCACCCTGGCCTGGGCGTTGTTCTGCTCCAGCGCATCACCCACAGTATCCGCGGTGGATCGCACTCCAACATTAATATAGGCGATATCCGGAGTGGCGTACACCTGGCCGACCCCAACCACCGAGATCTGCCGAACCGGGGCATTCGGGCCGCTTGGGACAGCGGCGGATGCGGGAGCGCAAGCGGCGAGCAGGAGCATAGCTGTTGCAATAATAAAAATGATCGTTCGGTTTTTCTTCATGACAACCTCCAAAGTTGTTTTAAGATTAGACGATCTGTTTTGAAAAAAGTTCCCATTTTGTTGATCTTATTCCCTTTTTTCTGTAAAACTATTGCCTAAATTGTAATGACATGTTATGATAAGTTCGCCCTTTCAGCTGGTTGCCCCCCTCAGCCAGTTGGAAGGGCTTTTTTATTATTTTTCCCTCGATTTCCCCCGGATCAGCACAAATACTCCCGCAATGATCAGAAAAGCCGGCCATAGATATGGCGTGAAGTTCCACGCAATCCATGGGAATCCAAATCTGCGCAGGAGATAATAAACACCCCAACCGATCAACCCGATGCCCGCGTATGTGATCAGTTCCGGGCTTGGCTGGCGGACCAGCACCCTGACCTCATCCACCACCTCCCGGATTCGAACACCCAATTCCTCTGACCGGATTTTTTGGCCGGATTCTGATGCGGAATACGAGGGTACGACCACCCACAGGATCAGGTATATCAGTACAGAAAATTCACCCAGAACGGTCCAAAGGATAAAGAAAATGCGGATGAATATGGGATCGATGCCGAGAAATTCCCCTAAGCCGCCGCAAACGCCGCCCAGGACGCGATTGGATTCGCTACGATACAGTAGTTTTTTCATGGATACCTCTCCAATAGTAATTTACACTCATATATAATACGAATTAACGTTTTATAAGTTTCCCTCCTCCCCCCTGGAATTGGCTTGACGTTTTCAAGGGAACTCTCTATAATGGCAACAATAAATATCATTTTTATAATGGATATAGTAATTATGAATATCATCTGCATCTGTTCTCGGCGGAACTGACATTCTCAGCCCGCCAAACGGTTGAACCTTCTGGCACCCCGCGGGCATGGGATCGGTTCCGTGTCCATGAATGGTGAAATTGCCGGGAGGTTTTAATTTAACAACGAATATGAGGAAAAAATGAAAATTGCGAATGATATAACCGAATTGATCGGTAACACACCCCTGGTGCGTTTGAATAAGTTGACTGCAGGCTCGAAAGCTGCAATAGCCGCCAAACTCGAATATTTCAACCCGTCTCATAGTGTTAAAGACCGTATCGGCGTTTCAATGATCAACGCGGCGGAAAAAGCCGGCCTGATCAACGAGAACTCGGTCATTCTTGAGCCGACCAGCGGCAACACCGGCATCGGTCTTGCCTTCGTATGCGCAGCGCGTGGGTATGCCTGCGAGTTGGTGATGCCGGAATCGGTGAGCGAGGAGCGTAAGCTGCTCATAAAAGCCTACGGAGCAAAGATTATCCTTACACCCAAAGAAAAAGGGATGGCGGGAGCCATTGAAAAAGTGAAACAAATGGCGGCGGAGGACGACCGGTACTTCATTCCCGACCAGTTCGGGAATCCCGCCAATCCGGAGATCCACCGCAAGACGACAGCCGAGGAGATTTGGCGCGATACTGATGGCAAGGTCGACATTTTTGTGGCGGGCGTCGGGACGGGCGGTACGATCACAGGTGTGGGCGAGGTGCTGAAAGACAGAAAGCCTGAAGTGCAGATCATAGCCGTGGAACCGGATGCTTCGCCGGTGTTATCGGGCGGGGAGAAAGGGCCGCATCCCCTGCAGGGGATCGGCGCGGGATTCATCCCTGAAGTGTTAAACACAGTCATCTATGATGAGATCATTCGGGTCAAGAACGAGGATGCTTTCGCCATCGCCCGGCGCATGGGCAGGGAAGAAGGGCTGCTGGTCGGCATCTCCTCCGGGGCAGCGGTTTGGGCAGCGTTGCAAGTGGCCAATCGTCCGGAAAACGCAGGAAAACTCATCGTGGTGGTCATTCCTTCTTTCGGGGAGCGCTACCTGAGCACGGATTTGTATAAGGATCTTTAATCTTCTGAGCAGGAGAGAAATGTTTAATACCCTGAGAGAAGACATCCGCTCAGTGTTCGACCGCGATCCTGCGGCACGCAGCACGCTGGAAGTGCTTTTGTGCTATGCCGGTCTGCATGCCATCTGGGATCACCGCGTCGCTCATTGGCTATGGACTCACGATCTAAAATTACCCGCCCGTATGCTCTCCCAATGGAGCCGCTTTTTTACCGGCATCGAGATCCATCCGGGCGCAGTGATCGGCCGGCGCTTTTTCATCGACCACGGCATGGGTGTGGTCATCGGCGAGACCGCCGAGATCGGGGACGATGTGACCATGTATCACGGCGTCACTCTGGGCGGGGTCAGTACGCAGAAGGGCAAACGTCACCCAACCATCGGGGATGGCGTGGTGATCGGCGCCGGCGCCAAGATTCTAGGGGCAATTGAAATTGGCAGCGGCAGCCGGGTCGGCGCAAACGCGGTCGTGGTAGACGAGATACCCCCGGATTCTGTGGTGGTCGGCGTCCCTGGACACCCTGTTCATAAGGAAAAAACCAGCAGGCTGCTGCCCGATCTGAATCATAATAAGCTGCCGGATCTCGTTGAAGATTCTCTGGAAGATCTGCTTGCCAGAGTCGAGAAGCTGGAATCAGAGAGGTCGAAGGTGTAACGCCTTCACCTCTCTTTGCTCAATCCATTTCCTGGTTGCCCTAGACTGCCTTACTTTTCCGTTAAAATTACTCCAATGCGTTGCACAAAAACAGCGCGTCGCTGGACCTTGTCCATCCATGCCTGTATTCTCCTGCTCCTCGTGATCGCCGCCCCTGTATTCTCACAAGCAGGGTTGAATCTGATACTTGCACAACCTGATCTCACCGGCTTTCCCAAAGTCTCGCTGTTCCTTGAGGCGTATGATGCGCAGGGAAAATTCATCCCTTCGATGGACCTTAATAGTTTCAAGGTGTATGAGGACGGGTTTGAGCGTGTAGTTAATGAGACCCGCCTGTTTGAACCCGGTTTGCATACCCTGGTGGCGATCAACCTGGGCGCCACCCTGAGCAATCGTGCCAACGCTTCCGTACCCACCCGCTATGAGGAATCCATTTTCGCCCTGGCTTCCTGGTTGAATGAGCTGCAGACCAGCGCGGTTAACCAGTACAGCTTGACCAGCAATGAGGGGATCCTGGTAGATCGTTTACAGGAAAAAGATTCCTTTATGTCCCAGATACAAAATTACAAGCCCAACCTGTTTAATTTTCAACCGGAATTCACCAGTTTGTCGCTGGCGCTGGATATCGCTGAACAGCCGGATCTCATTCCGCAAAGCAGGGAATCCATTCTTTATATCACCCCCTTGCCCATAGACCAATCCTTGGATCAACTAGCCATATTAAGCACCCGTGCTAAAGACTTACGCGTCCCGGTCAATGTTTGGTTGGTCGCGCCTGAGACCGCGGCCAATGCACCGGCAGTGGAACAGTTCAACCAATTGGCCTCATCCACCGGCGGCAGGTTTTTTTTCTTTAGTGAAAATGCTCAATCTCCGGACCCTGAGGATTATGTTGGCCAGTTACGCAACCTTTATGAACTGGTTTACACCTCAAATGTCAGCCAAAGCGGTGCGCATACAGTCGCTGTGGAGGGATTTTACGGCAATCAGTCCTTTCGGACGCCCGACCTGCAGTTCTCCATCAATCTCAACCTTCCCACCGCCGTTCTGATTGAGCTGCCGGAGGAGATCATGAGGGGTTACACGAGCGGCGCAGATGGGCGCGAGCTCCAGCCTGGATTCATCACTTTGACAGCTGAATACCTCTTCCCGGATGGCTATGATAGGCAGCTGCGATCCACGCGATTGTATGTGGATGGCGAAGTCGTTGCTGAAAATACAGAAATCCCCTTTGAATTTTTCGCCTGGCCGCTGGACGGCTACCAGTACAGCGGCGAGCATCTGCTTTCCGTCGAGGTGGAGGACATCCTCGGCTTCCGCAGCATCAGCCCGCCGGTGTCGGTCTGGATCACGGTCGAATCGCTGTATCCGGCTTGGGTGACCGGAGTGCTCAGATTTCTCACATCTGGCGGTTGGATTCCGGTGGCCATCGTTCTGGTGGGGGGCACGGTGGCAGCGGGTTTGCGTTTCCGCCGGCGATCTCAGATGGTTGACTCTGATTCGGGAGCTGATGAAACGTTAGATGCATACGTAGATCCGCTGCGGCAATTTGTTGCTGGATTGGATGAAATTGCGGAAGATGACATGGAAACTGGTTTGATGGGAAAATCAATTCTCCAAGGCATGGATGAAATCCGGCCTAAACTCATTTGGGCAGACCAGGCGCCGTCGCCCATACCGGGAAATTTTATTGAAGTAATTAAAGAAAAGTCAGTCATCGGGAGCGACGCGGAGCAATGTGAGATCGTGATCAACTCCGACACGGTCAGCCCGCAGCATGCTGTGCTCATCCGCAGTGAAGGTGGCTCCGTTCGTCTGGCTGATCTTGGGTCGGAATCGGGCACTTGGGTGAACTTTGCGCCTGTTTCGAGCAAGGGCACCATTCTCAACCATGGAGATCTCGTTCAGATCGGCAAACTGAGTTTTCGTTATCAAATTGGCGGTTTCAGGGAGGGGAAGAATGTTGGGTGATAAAGATCGTCAACCTGCTGGTCGATCGGATTTGGATTATGCGCTTCTCAGCCATAAAGGTTGGGTGAGATCAAACAACGAAGACCGCATCCTGGCAAGAAAATTTAAGGCTGACAATAATAATGCGCATTGCTTCGCTGCCGTTTTATGCGACGGGGTAGGCGGGCATCAAAGCGGCGAAGTGGCAGCGGGGATCGGGGCCGAGAGTGTGATTATGCGCATCGGTGAATACTGGCTGGTTAATGATCCGGTGAATTTGCTTAAGGACGCGATCATTTCCGCGAATTCAGCCGTACTCAATGCCTATGGCGATAAACCCGAGCAGGAGGGCATGGCGGCAACTTGCTTGGCCGTCCTCATCATTAATGCACGCTTCTATCTGGCCAGCTTGGGTGATTCGCGCGCGTATCTGCTGAGGGGGGGTGAACTTCATCAATTGAATTATGACCACACCTGGCTGGAAGATTCGTTGGGCGTCGAGATTGGCCTAAGAAAAGGCATCACCCGCAGCCACCCCCTGGCGCATGTATTGAGCCGCTTCTTGGGTTCAACCCAGATTCCGGACGTGGATCTGCGCATTCGATCTCTGGATACACCGGTATCGGACGAAACGCAAAATCAGGGCATGCCTCTCCTGGCTGGAGATCGCTTGCTGATCTGCAGCGACGGGTTGACCGATATGCTCAATAGTCAGGAGATCGTGGAAAACATGGATTGTGAATCACCCCGCAAGAATGCCCAGAAACTGGTCCTATCCGCATTGGAAAAGGGCGGTCATGATAATGTGTCAGTGATTGTGATTCACACACCTTGATAACTGTTTTCATGAACAGCTAAAGCCCGCGATTTATGTTAAAATTTCCATTCCTTCGCACATTGATAATGGAGGGATGGCCGAGTGGCTTAAGGCGCCTGTCTTGAAAACAGGTATGGGTTGAAAAGCTCATCGTGGGTTCGAATCCCTCTCCCTCCGCCTGCGCAAGGATGCACCCGGGGAGGTGCCAGAGAGGCCGATTGGGCTCGCCTGCTAAGTGAGTGCTGGGGTTAAACTCAGCCGAGGGTTCGAATCCCTCCCTCCCCGCTCAAATAGAATGCCGCTTCAAGCGGCAATTTTTATTAATACCCGAAATCGCTCAAAGTATTGCTATCTAAGAATAATACAACTTATATTTTTTATATCCTGAGCATAATTTTCTCGTCTTTGGCTTCGACAAGCTCAGCCAACGGTTTTTTCGCGTCCTGAGCGGCGTGCTGAGCGGCCTGCTCAGCCTGTCGAAGCACTTGTCGAAGGGAGGTGCCCTGAGCAGCGTGTGAGATGTCGAAAGGCGGTGCCCTGAGCGGCGTGCTGAGATGTCGAAAGGCGGTGCCCGAGCGGCGTGCTAAGATGTCGAAAGGCGGTGCCCTGAGCGGCGTGCTGAGATGTCGAAGGGTACGCATTAATTAAGTACAATTATACGTAACCCCATACCCAAGGAGATTTTCCCTTTCATGACTCTTTCCAAAAACAGTGCCAAAGTGCAGGCGTTTCTTGACCAGTTCGGTTTAAAACTGGAAGTACAGGAGCTGGTTCAATCAACCCGCACCGCCCAGGACGCGGCAGATGCAGTAGGCTGCGAGCTGGGCCAGATCGTCAAATCTCTGGTTTTCAGGTCGGGGCCAACGCCTCTCCTGTTTTTGGTGAGCGGCAAGAATCAGTTGGACCTCCAAAAAGCGGGAAGCGCCCTGGGCAGGGATATCCAAAAGGCGGATGCGGATTTCGTGCGCGAGCAGACCGGGTATCCGATCGGTGGTGTCCCGCCAGTGGCGCATGCGAATCTGATCGACATTTTTATCGACAGGGACCTCATGGCGTACGAGGAAATTTGGGCAGCTGCGGGCACGCCCAACGCGGTCTTCCGTATTAAAAGTGATGACCTGCCGCGCATCACCGACGGCAGGATCATCGATGTAAAATAAATAATATTAAGAAACGAAACTCAGGGCCAGTTTGGCCGCCTGGCTGGCGTCCGGGGCATAGCCGTCCGCGCCGATCTGGTCGGCATAGGTCTTGGTTACCGGCGCGCCGCCGATCAGCACCTTGACGCTGTCTCGTAGGCCCGCGGCTTTCAACGCTTCAATCACCACTGGCATGTTAGTCATGGTGGTGGTCAGCAGCGCCGACATGCCCACCACATGCGCCTGGTTAGCCCGCACCGCCTCGACAAATTTCTCCGCGTCCACATCCGATCCCAGGTCGATCACCTCAAATCCTGCACCCTCGAGCATCATTCCCACCAGGTTTTTTCCGATATCATGCAGGTCGCCCTTGACGGTGCCGACTACGATCTTGCCGATCGGTTCGATATCCTCGGCTACCAGCAGTGGCTTGAGCAGTTCCATGCCGCCCTGCATGGCGCGTGCGGCGATCAGCAGTTCGGGTACAAAATACTCCCCTTCTTCGAACAGCCGGCCGGTTTCCGCCATGGCGGACATCATCCCCTCTTTAAGGATCCTCTCGGCAGTGACATTGCCATCGATGGCTTCTTGCACCGCCTCAACCACAACTTCTCTCTCGCCATTCAATACGCCTTGGTAGATTTTTTCAATGACTGCTTCCATTCAATTTCTCCTATAATTTGCGGTTTTAATTTCCGATTCTTATGGTGGAACGCGGATATCCCGGCACCCTGTCAAACCGCGCTGTTTCCTTGATCTGAATATCCTTTTTCTTGGATACCAAGTTAATTATATTATCAAGCGCCTTCGAGTGTTGAGTCAGATCCCCCTCGATCATCGCGTTGATCGTCATAGTGACTGGTGATCCGTTAAGGTTTTCCACCTCAGCCAGGTTTTTCTCATTGATTTCAGCATCCAGGCTGGTGAAACTAATCTTTTTGGATTGGTTTGGCGCGTCTGCCAGGAATTTGATATGCGCGATCCTCGCGCCGGAATGGATAAATCCGTTAAGAATTTCCTTGATCAACTCGGCCGCCTGAAACCCAGAACCTCGGTCCTGTAAATGAAGCTCCAGTACGCGGTCCAGCCAGCAAAAATGCGCTTCCCCCGACGCGTAATGCGCATAATCGAGTTCGATCGATCGCTGAGGAATTGGCAGTCCTGGCGATTCGATCAGTGCCAGCCAATCCTCAATATCTTCCCTGGAATGTGAATTCTGCCTCTTCCGGGTTTTCTGCGGATATCGATCGGCTGCCAGGCGCATCAGATCCCCCGCGTCCGCGTCGGTGAGAAGGTCCATCTTGTTGAGGATCAAAAGATCGGTTTCCTCTATCTGCTTTTCAAAAATATACATCACCGCTTCGCTGAAAGGCATCTCCTGTCCTCGCAGATACCGCAGGATCAAGCGGCTGTCAGTAAACACGGAAAGGCTGGCCGGTTCTGCGGAGGTCCTTCGGTATTCCGAAAGCGGTTTCACCACGGTTGCGACCAGGTCTGCGCATGATCCCACCGATTCCGCAAACACGATATCCGGGTTCAATCGATCGCTGATCTCTTCGATGCGTTGTTCAAAATCATCCAGCTGGCAGCAGAAACATCCGCCTGTGACCTCCAGCGCGGACATATCCAGCCCGCGGATAAAACCCGTATCCACCAGATGCCTGCCTTGTTCATTGGTGATGATTCCCACCCGTTTGCCGCGCGCCAGCATCAGGCGCGCCGCGTGGATGATCGCGGTCGTCTTCCCGCTCCCCAGGAAACCCCCCACCAGATGCAGGTCCATTGATCTAAAGCAAACTCTTGATCTCTTCCAGAAGTTCCCGGTTGCTGGGGATGATCGAAGAGAATTTCAGCTCGCCGTTGATCAGGATGCTGGGCAGGTTCTTGATCCCCATCTTCACCATGCGGGCGATGTTTTCCGGGTTTGTGATCTTGTACTCGACCAGATCAACGCCTCCGGCAAGCTCATCAAAAGCGCGTTGGGCGGCATTGAGCATATAGCCGCACGCCGGGCAGGTCGCTGAGTCCAGTGTAAATACTTCCATGAGAGGTTTCTTTAGGGAGCCGTAATCGGGGAGCTGTACCGAGTCAAGGTCCATCTCCTGCGCGTGGTAGGAAGCTGCCATCAGGCGGGCGGTCTCCGGTTCGCGGATGGCCTGCATGGCGCCAACCACATTATCCACCGGCGTATCGTAGGGCATGTCGCAGCCGGGGGAGATGATTAGGTTCTGCGGGATGCCGCCATCCGGGGAGAGCGCATCCAGCAAGTCCAGGATGTAGATCATATTATCCTGCTGGTTGCCCAGGAGCATGCGGGTGGTTAACGGGATGTTGCCCTCGATGGCAATGTTATAGCGGTCGGTAATCGTTTTCGCGCTGACCAGGTCAATATTCTCATCCACCGCAATGCAATCCGGTTTGGTCTGGCACATCACCTCGATATTCTTGGTCGCGTCGCCGCACACAAAAAAAGCGGAGAAAGCGCCCAAATTGCGGATAAACCCAAAGATATCCGTGAACGGCTGGCTCAGGAAACGGGAAAAATGTTTGGGTGAGATCTGCGAGACCAGCGGGTCAACCACGGCGATCACATCCATGCCCGCCTCCAGATAATACCCGCTGATGCGCTTGGCTGCTTCGGTGCAGTAATCGATCAATTGGTCCAGATCATCCGGATGGTCGAACATATCCATGAAGATCTCCGTGCCGCGCAGGTGCGAGGCCAGCGTGAAAGGCCCGGTTGCCAGCCCGTAAAGCGCCGTATGATCTCCCACCTTTGTTTTCATTTCCTGCATGGCATCCAGCACCATCGGCAGACGGCCGTCATCCTTCCCAGGCAGTTCGTTGGGGATGGCGATCTTCTGCGCCAGGGGATGCGTCGCGACCGATGGCGGTGCCTTTTCCGCCCAGGCCAGCTCGCAACCCAGGATCTCGGCCTCGATCTGCAGGTCGAAGACCACCGGCTGCCCGTCCGGGTCATACTGCAGGTTGACAGCCATCAGGGATTCAACCAACTTGTCTTTGTCGGTCAGCACTTCCGACGCCGAGTAGTTTTTCAACCGCCCGGCGTGGATACCCGCAAACGGTACCCAGGGGACCGCGGGTACAGGTTCGTGGCGGAGCACCGAGAACAGCAGTTCCTTTTTGGAGATGGTGTGGTCATGATTCATTGGTTTTTTCCTCCGAGAAATTAGAAACCCCTTTGCTGCCCCTTCCATGGTGGCGGTTCGCTATAGATAAATTCCTCCACCGATGGGCCTCGCAAGCTGGCCAGGCGTTTAAGGCCATAAAGATAACTGATGATCAATAACAGGATCAACGCTGGCCAGCCGCTGAAAAAATTAAAATACGATAACGGAATGAGCGCATCGCGCCGGTAAAGAAGCGCCTGGATTCCCAGCTTGATGCCGGAAAAAACCACCCAGATGGCGGTCACCTCCGAGTATGCGGGGCTCACCCTTGGATGCCAATACCACTCCAGCGGCCAGCGCCGGGTCAGTGCGCTGGTGAATGCCACCGCGGGGCGTCTGACCAGGATACTGACCAGCAATACAAGTGTGGTTAAACCGCCATTAATGAGGGTGGGCAGGAAGAAAGCGGTCGTGCTGTTGAGCATATAGCGCAACCCGATGGCTAGCCCTGCCGCTCCGATACCGCCCAGGGCGTACCAGACCTTCTGTCCACGAGTTATACGAAAGAAAGCAATAGCCGCGCCCATAACCAGCGAGCTTATCATCGCCGCTTGAAATCCGAAGACTGCATGAATGATCAGAAACAGTAGCGGGGGCAAGGCGGAATCCAGCAGCACTTTGCTGCCAGAAAAAACGTTTCTCAATTCTTCCAAGAGTTCTTTACTGTCAGGCACGCGGAAATTATAGATGATATCCGTGATTACACAGGTCATCTTTTTTTACCCGTCAGAAATACAACTTGCTTGGCATGATACAATTTTTCAGCTCAAGAGATTAGCGATGTTCATTTTTTTATCCAAAGTGCTCCCTCTGTTCGTTTACCCGCTGGGATTGTCAGTCATCCTGCTGGTGGCTGCTGCCTTGTCAGGCGCCAACCGAAAAGCAAGCCGTTTGTTGGTCATCTCAGCGATTATCATCTTGTGGCTGAGTTCCACAACTGGACTCTCCAACCTTCTCGCGCGCTCCCTGGAATGGCGTTATCTGCCGCCGGATGAGATCCCCTCGGCGGACGCGATTGTGCTGCTGGGCGGGGGCACGGAATCCGCGGCTTATCCAAGGAGCGGCGTGGAGATCAACGGTGCTGGTGATCGGGTCTTATACACAGCACAGCTGTTCTTTGAAGGAAAGTCGCCGCGCATACTTCTCAGCGGTGGGGAGATCTCCTGGCTTAACAATGGCGCCAGCACACCTGCGCAGGATATGGCCGGTCTGTTGGTGCAGCTGGGGGTTTCGGAAAGCGCTTTGATCCTGGAAAACGAATCACAGAACACCTACGAAAACGCGCTCAAAGCCCGCGAGATCCTTTCTGAAATGGAGATCGATCATATCCTGCTGGTTACCTCCGCCATGCACATGCCGCGCGCGGTGGCGTTGTTTGAAAAACAGGGATTTGAGGTGACGCCCCTGCCCGTGGATTACTCGGTCACCGAAAACGAATCAATGGTAATCTCAAGTGGGAATTGGATCAATCGCGTGATCGATATCATCCCTTCGGCCAGCAGCCTCGCGCTGACAACCAACGCGCTCAAAGAATACCTGGGCATGCTGATCTACACCCTTCAGGGTTGGATGTAGTGTGAATTCAGATAAGCCAAAGAAAGAAATTCTCACTCAAGCCCGGATCCTCTGGGACTACATGAAGCTGGGCCAACCTCTGCAAAAAGCGGACTGTGTCATCGCCATGGGCAGCCATGACCTGCGCGTGGCGGAATACGCCGCGCAGCTGGTCTTTGGGGGTTGGGCGCCGCTGCTCGTTTGTTCCGGCGGCTTAGGCCGCTTGACGGACAAGATCTGGCATGAACCTGAGGCGCGCAAATTTGCGCGTGTGGCAGAAAACGCGGGAATTCCCAAAGATCAAATTCTCATCGAAGATCAGAGCGCCAATACAGCCGAAAACCTCAGATTTTCACGTGAATTGCTCGCAAGCAAGAAGATCTATATCCATTCTGCCATTCTGGTGCATAAACCCTACATGGAACGGCGCGTCTGGGCTACTGTGAAGATAGTTTGGTTAGAATTGGAGTGCCTGATCAGTTCTCCACCGCTGGAATTCCTCGAATACCCCAACCAGCAAATCCCCATGGAAGATGTGATCCAGATCATGGTCGGAGATTTCCAGCGCATTCTGATCTATGCGGAGAGAGGATTTCAAACGCCCCAGGTGATTCCTTCACATGTGATGGACGCGTTCGCGTATTTGGTTAAGGCGGGATATGACCATCATTGCGTGAAAATTTAGATATCATCGGAAAGAAAATTCACTTCCTCTCCTGATGGTTTCTCGAAAAAATCACATTGAATATCAACTCCATAAAAGTTCATCCATGCGAAAGGTATAATGACAGAGGTATCTTCTATTTAGGAGGATTAGAAAAGGATTGATATATGTATGAATCAACCAAACAGATCGGCATGCGGCGCATGGCCGTCTTGATTGACGGAGACAACGCGCAGCCGAGCTTGCTCGAAAAAATGTTATCGGAAGCCAGTAAATACGGCACCGTCACCGTGCGCCGTACGTACGGCGATTGGACCACCTCAAATATGGGCGGGTGGAAAGATTCCCTGCAAACCCATGCCATCCAGCCCATCCAGCAGTTCCGCTACACCATCGGCAAGAACGCAACCGACAGCGCCATGATCATCGATGCGATGGATCTGCTCTACAGCGGCACGGTGGATGCATTCTGCCTGGTATCCAGCGACAGCGACTATACCCGGTTGGCGACCCGCATCCGTGAAAAGGGGTTTTTCGTCATGGGCATCGGCCAGAAGAAAACCCCTCGGGCTTTCGTCAATGCTTGTGATGTATTTGTCTACACTGAAAACCTCATGCCCCAAAAACCAGCGAAGAAACGCTCCAGCCGCACCAAAAAGGATGCAGCCGAGCCAAAAGAACCTGCAGCACCGGACGCCACGTCGCTGCTCAAGCAGGCCTTCGGGTACGCAGTTCAGGAGGATGGCTGGGCCTTCCTCGGCACCCTGGGACATCACCTGCGCCAGCTCGATCCCGGTTTTGATGCCCGCACCTATGGCTTTAGCCAATTATCTTCATTAATTCGCGGAAACCCGAAATTATTCGAAGTCAAGGAAGTGAAAGGCGATGAAGGCAACTTCGCCATTTACGTAAAACTCAAATAATCACCGAAAGGGAAGACTCATGGAAGACGCACTCGACCTCATCTTTAAACGCCGCAGCATCCGCATCTACGACCGCAGGAAACTGGACAAGGAAACCATCACCAAGCTCCTGCAGGCAGCCATGGCAGCGCCCTCCGGCAGCAACAGCCGGCCGTGGGAATTCGTTGTTGTTACCGATAACGACATCCTGGACAAGATCCGTGGAAAGCTGAAATACGGCAATTACAATGCGCCTGCTGCCGTGGTGGTTTGCGGCAACCTCGCCATTGCCCAAAATGAGTCCGCCACCCGTTATTGGGTGCAGGATTGCAGCGCAGCTACGGAGAATCTTTTGCTGGCAGCCGCCGGGCTGGGCCTCGGCACCTGCTGGGTTGCCTCCTACCCCAAGGAAGATGTCATGGCGCTGCTGCGTGACACGCTGGAGATCCCGGAGGACGTTTTCCCGTTGAACGTGATCTTCGTGGGCTATCCCGCTGAGGAAAAAGCGCCCCGCACACAGTACGAAGAGAGCCGCGTGCACTGGGAAAAGTATTCTAGATGATCCAGTGGAAAAATTTGCTATACTAATATCGTGATTTAAATCAATTAATCAGTAAAACGGAGGTAATTATGGAAGACTTTCTCAAATTTCGAAAAATGATCACACCCCTCATCATCCGGATCCTGTTTTGGGTGGGCGTTGCCGTCACGGTGATTTCTGCGCTCGTGATGATGTTCAGCAGTTTTGGGCGTTACGGCGGGGGAGCCGGCCAGTTCCTCGGTGGTTTGATCTTCCTCGTGGTCGGCCCGGTGATGGTGCGGGTTTACACGGAACTGATCATCCTCTTCTTCCGCATCAATGAGACACTAACCGAGATCCGCGATCTGTTGGCTTCAAAATAAGAATTTTCTATTCATTCAAAAAAATGCCTGCGGGAACGCAGGCATTTTTTTATTGATTGGTTAGGCAGATGGATCCAAGAGATCCATCCGGGATTTTAAGGCGGTGGCAGGAGCGCTATCGCCTTTTATGATTAAATCCCAAAGAGCTAAAACGATCTGATCAAAATCGATCCCGGATTCTTTTAATTCCTGGATCCGGATTTCAATTTCAGTTGGATTGGGATCATGACTCTTGATAATATTATCAGCCTGGGACATCTCATGCTTGGTCAATGCCCGGGAGAAGTCAACCCGACCGGAAGAAGAAACGGAAGCGACAGGCAAGCCCGATGATTGAAGCTCGCGAGTAAGTTTTTTTGGATCTGTTAATTTTTCTAGCATTTCAATTATCCTTTCTGATTTCGCTACTGTACAAACTGATGGCAGCTGGATGCTGCCTCAGTTCGTGCATCTCCGCTCCACGCTCCTGCGTGTCGCTACGAGGAGGCGAGGTAGCCCCTAGCCCCCTTCGCTGCGCTTCGGGGGTCATGACAAGCGCCGGGGGGCACCCGGAGGGTGTCTCCGCTGCTTTCAGCAGCTCCGAAGCGCCGACCTAAGCTTTCAAATATCCTAAAGCTCCACTTTGGACCTCAGGAGAAGTACCCTTATCACCATACAAAGTCATGGTGCCATTCTGAACTCTTTCAACTAATTGTAAGAAATGAAAACCGATTCCTGGCCGGTCCAGATAATCTGCACCTTTCCAACCCATATTGTAGGTAGCAGCTAAACCACGCATACCCCGCATAATAGGGCAGCTCGTGTCATTGTTGTTGTCCAGGCAAATACCCACACAGAAACCGCCAGAAGCTGAAACTTCACAAAGAACATTGACGGAAAGACTCACAAGGGTATCATCCCAACCGATCACGAACTGAACGCGATTCGCATCACTATTATTTAACGATTGCCAAATATTGGTTACAGCATAGGTCCAGGAATCAGTTTCATCCGTGACCAATAATGTACGATCGTATCGATTATAGAAATTCCACACAAAGCGCTTAAGTTTGGTGTCGCAGGTGACACCCGCAGCCGAAGTGCGGACAGTGCCGAGATAGCGATGGGTGGCGCTGCCGGACTTGACTAAAACTCCATCCTGGTAGGTCAGAGCAGTCGCGCGGAGAGTGTTATTTGACCATTCAACGATTTCCAAAGATAAAGTGCCTTCATTGTCGTAAACGAAAACATCTAAGTTTTTATCCGCTGCGACTGCGGCGACCGAAGCGGAGAGCTCTGCAAATTCGTAGAGTCGCCAACCAAAACCGGTAACATAAAGCGCCACCCGAGAGCCGATACAGGGAGTAAAAAAGACTGTGGCAGAACTATTAATATCTGCGGGTGGGACCGGTACACCGGTTGAGAGCGTCAACCGGCCATCGCAAACCTGGGGGCTGACCATATATAAAAGCTCAGATGTCAGCACCGCCAATTCAGTGCGAACAGAATCTTTAATGATCTTTGACCCGTCCCAATAGAATCGACCAATACGCCTTTGATTGTCTAATTCAGTAGGCGAAGTGCTGACGCTGAGCGTGAACGCTGTTGAGGATGCTGCACGATTAGCAAAAATATAAAAGGTGTTCGCGACACCGGACGGCTTTTGATCGCCGGCCAGCAGAAGATTAGATGTAATTTGGACCATGAAACCATCTACCATGAGAGAAACCGGAGAAGATGAATCTGCACTGATCAGCAGGAGATCAGTACCGGAACGAACAATTTTGAGCCGGCTTTCGTATCTCTCAAGGAGCAAGCCCAGAGAGATGGCGTCCGCGTCAGACTGCCCCATGAGCAGGGCATCCGAACGCAGGTTATTGTAATGACTGGCAAGGGTGGCATCCCCCGCCACGACAGCGGAACTATTAGGATAACTCATCTTTCACCTCAATTTGTTTGATTGATTCAAAGCATGAACTGATGGCTGATGGATACCGCCTCAGTTCATGCATCTCCATTCGATACTCCTGTATCGAATTCCGAAGCGCCCGGCCCCCCGCGAGGGAAGCACCCTGCGCAAGTGCGGCTGGAAGCCGCCTGGCGCGGGTGTCCATGCTGCCTGCTCCTGCAGGCAGCAGCGAAGCGGGGGGGCTGGGGCGCGGAAACCCGAAAAGCTTTCCACAACGAAACATTATTGCAAGAATAGGCGCGTTCCTCAGCGCCGTTAAATGCTTGCAATAATGTTGTTGTGGGAAGATTAATAATAGGTGGCGGGGTGATGCCATCCCGGAACTCTTTTTTTAAAAAATAAAAGGCAACCCTCATGGAAAACTGAGGGCAGGTGGGGAGGGCTTTCTCCACATCCAAACCAAAAAACGGTTTGTATGCCTGCGGAGCGTGCATCGGTCTTAATCAGTCCCTTTTACTTTACTATTAACACCCTTCGTGATGTCAACCTGAGGTTGACTCTCTTCGGGTGTCTCCGCTCCCTGCTCCTGCAGGGAGCTACGATCAGCTGCGGGAGAGGCATCAGGTGTTTTTGCTTCGATATGCTCAGCAATGGGTTTCTCAGGAGCACTGCCCGTACTGATGGCAGCTTGACGCTGCCTCAGTTCGTGCATCTCCGCGCCACGCTCTGGCGTGTCGCTACGAAGGCCGCTTTTTTTGGCCGGCGTGGCTTTTGATTTTACTTCGGCAGGCTCAGTACGGCGTTTCCTGGCTAACGCTGCATCGGTACTGTCCGAACTGATGGCTGATGGAGACCGCCTCAGTTCGGACATCTCCGCGCCACGCCCCCGCGTGGCGCTCCGAAATTTCTGGATTTCAGCATCAGCCAAGATAAATTTTTGTCCCTGAGAATTGAGATATACCAGGTCGCCATTTTGCCGGCGGACCCAGTCGAGTGGTTCACAATCAGTGAGCGCTTTGATCAGCTTTCGATCTGCTTCAAGTTTTTGGCCTGGCATTATTTACCGCCAACATGATAGCCGGCATCTTCGATGGCGACACCGGTGGAATAGGCAGCAGCCACAGCAACTAAAGACTGTACCAACTGCCAGGCTGAAATTTCTCCGACTGCGAAAGCAGCAGCAGCAGAGATAGCCGCGATGGCTGCAGCCCAGAATTTCCGGGACTGCAGGACTGATTTAATCTTGTTGATACCCTCCGTGATGCCAGCTTGAGGCTGGCTCACTTCGGGTACTTCGGCATCCGCCCCTGCGGATGCCTGCGAAGTTTCTTGATACATTTTTCCTCATTTCGGTTTGTCTCTTAGGTTCAAATATCCTCTATACCCTTCCCGATGGCGCCTTGAGGGCGCCTCGGTTCGGGTACTCCGGCATCCGCCCTTGCGGATGCCTTCGAAAGCCATCTAGAGAAGCGTAGCGAGGTTTTTTTTGGCATTGGCATATCTCCATACCTTGAAATCAACCTGACGCAAAATAAAGGCATTTTGAGCCATTTTTGCGAGTGATGGTTTTCAAAACATAAAGCCGGATAAGATCTCTCTTTGGACCTGGCCGGCGAGTGATACTCCCCTTCGTTCTTGCGCCCTGAAGGCGCAGAACTTCGGGGATCTCCGCTGCCTGCTCCCGCGGGCAGCTACGAAGCGCCCATCCAACAGCGTTTTTTTGGGTGAATTTAACCAATCGGGCATAAGCCCCCCCGATCCCCTCTCCGAGGAGTGCGGAGAGGGGAAGGGTAAGGAGGTTTGATACCCATGGAAAACTGGGTACGCGTGCGCTGCAGGTGGGCGCGATGTTGGCCATGGGTTATACGCGGAAGTCGTAATTCGCGCGAGCTCCAAAGAAAGTGAATACTGTGTTGGCAGCACAGTCAACGACCAGCTTTAAGACGAATGCCGCGGCATCATCGATCCACTCAGGAGTACTGAGGGTGACGGTCATGACATGATCTGAGTCAACCGCTTTTCTTTTAGCAGCAGTATCATGGCCGGTGTCAAGCGTGGTTGTGACGGCTGCGCCGATGATAGCGGTGTCATCTGCACCGAGAGTCATCTTCTCAAGTTCAACGGTGGCGAAGTCATCCGCAGCACCAGTGCCGATCGCATAATAAACATCGATCGATTTTAAATACGATCCTTTTCTCACTGAATCATTGGATGGTAGTTGAATTGGTATGTAGGCAGTGAAAGCCGCATCCGCGGCCCCGCGGGCGATGCTGACGACATTATTTGAATCCGCAGGGGTCCAGGTCCCGGCACTGAAAAGAAACAATCCGGGATGAATGAATTTGCTCATGTGGGTATCGTGTACATATCCCATTTTTTAAAATCCTTTCTCTATGGTTGGCGCGCCTGCCGAGGCGTCCCGCGGCTAAGCCGCGGGCGAGCCGAGCAGCATGCGCGAGGCGAAGTAACCGCCGGCAGGCTGCGCCTGTTTAATTATTTTTTAATCAGCGATATTGCTCTTGTGCAATGGCCTAAAATCGTTGACCCAGCAAGCCAAGAAGTGCCGGACCTTTAGGCGGTGTTCGTCATTCATGAAGACCGCGGGGCTGAGGTTATCGCCGGCGATAAAGATCTCCGGCATGATGCCGAATCTCTCACCAACGAAGATGGCGGGAGCGATCAGCGGATCGCAGACCGCGGCCCAGTCGGTGGCATCTGACCACTCAGGCACCACAACTACATCGCCAGGCTGACCACGCTGCATGTTTTCGCTGTAGATGTTGGCAGCATTTTCCAACGAAGGATAAAGAATCTTCATAGCGGTCAGCTGCAGGGCTCTTGGAACCACCGCGAAGCGGGGGTTGATACCCATCTTCGGGCCTGTCCCGGTAAGCGGAGCGGCATTTTTGATCAGCATGGGTTGGTTGTAAACCGCAGTGCTGACCGTATCCCACTCACCAGCGCTTAAAGCAGCGATCAATAAGTTAGCATGACCGCCGGCCGTGGTAACGGCAGTATTGTTGAACAATGCGCCAGTGTCGGCCAGGGTGGGGCCAACCCCAGCATTATCGGTGAAGATGGCAGCGACCAAGGCGCTGATCTTGCGCAATCCGGCGGCCGCCAGTTCGCGGGGGTAGGCAGCCAGTTTGCGGGATTCGTCCCTGTCAATCAATTCCAGGGTGAGCGGGATATACCCTCCGTACTTGGTGAAGGCTGCGGTTTCAGGGGAATCACCGATCAGAAGTTCGGTGTACTCTGCCCCTTCTGCCACACTTGGCAGCGCTCCGACCGTGCCGACCAGTGTGCCGGTGATGTTTTGCAGACTGTTAAAGTGTTCTAATCGAACGATCTTTTTCCACCAGTCATAACCAGCCATGCCTAACTGATCCCAGGTATTGACCACAATTTTATTTAATGCGTTCTTCACCAAACCGGTGAAGTCGGCAGTCGTGGCCAGTTGGACGCGATCGGGAGCGTAGCCACCATGAAGGTCATAATCTCCGGTCAGCATTAAATAAAGTTCACGGATGCCGGACAGTCTGGCCGGTTGGACCTGTTCTGAGCCCTTCTCGCGGGGAGCGCCCAGAAGGTCATCAACCGCGGCTTGCAGCTTATCGCGGGAGTCAAACATCGAATGGATGCGCGGACCTGTTACGGCAGTCCCGCCGGTGAGCTCGCTGACCATGGCGCGGGCGTCTTCGATCGCTGTGGAGATCTCTTCGGCTTCGAAGAGCTTTCCAGCATATTGCTTGCGGATGCGCTCCGACACTGGCGCCGGCAGTTTCGCGGCGTCCAGTGCGGAGGTCAAGAACTGCTCGCACATTTGCAGGCGCAGCGAGCGGGCTTTTTCCGCTTCCTGGTTGAGCTCGTTAATTTTGCCCTGAACATTCAGCAGCGATTCGACTGCGCTCTTGTCGGATTCGATGCGCTGTTGGACGCGCTCTACACCCGGGAGGGCTTCCTGGGTGGGAGCGGGCGTGATTGGGCGGACGCCGTCCGCCCCTACAGTTAGTTTTTCTTTTTCCATTTGTCCTTCTTTCTGTAATTTCTGATAAATTTCCCGGATAAATTCCCCGCCCCGCGCGGGATTTACCACCAGATCAACGCTGAAAATTCGCGTGATCATTTGGACCTCTTTTTGTTTGGCCGTGAACATGATGTCGGCTGAAAAGCCGACATTGGGGGAGGATTTCAAATCCTCCCCTACAGCCAGGATGGCTTTTCCCATTTCGGATAGTAAAGGCGCAGCCGGTCCGAACGGACGTAGGGTGAGTTTTACTCCCTGCGCTTGTTCATCCCAAACCGGGCTGTGGCAGAGTCCAGCCAGGTCATGTACCGATTGACCAAACCAATGGTGATCAATGAATGAGTGAACACCATCCCACAAAGGGATTGACTCTTTCAGGGCAGCGGCTGTAAATTTCCAACCATTGCCTTCACCGGCGGTAATGGCCAGGATTTCAAATTCTCCTTGCTCATTAACGCGGGTGGCTTCTAGATTGATTCGATATTTTTGCTCTTCGTTCATGTATTAATCCTTTCTAGATCCTGCCCCCTAGTAGATCAGTCTCCCGCAGTGCGGGCATTTAACATGAATAAAATACCCATCACCATGTATTACGGCAGCACTGCCCGAACTGATCGGATCTTGAGGATCCGTCAGATCGGGCATGTCCGCTCCCTGCCCTGGCAGGGAGCTACCAGGATCCACGCCGAAAGTATCAACGAATTGCTTATATGTCCCGTTGAATTTAACCTTTCCTGGCTGATATTCCCACAACAGCCATTTGGGTGGCACTTTCATGTTGTCCCAAATCTTGGGGAGTTCTGGAGATTCTCGGTTGTAGAAGTCCACAATGAACAAATCAATATGCTCGGGGATGTTATCGAGAAGGCCGCTCGCGTCTTCGTGTTGGTCCCACATCTTTCCGCCATCCATGGCGGGACTGATCACATGTAATAATGGCCGGTGTCCCCTGGATTTCCACAGGTCGCCGAACTGCATGATCTCAGCCAGATCTCGATTTCCGATAATGATCTTGAGATTGGCTTTCAGCCAATCCATAGATACAGGGAGTGTATATAAGTCCATTTCTAATCCTTTCACTCCCCTTCATGTTGGCGCCCTGAAGGCGCCACATTTCGAGGATCTACGCTATCCGCTCCTGCGGATAGCTTCGACAAATCTTTGATAGTTTTGTCCTGTTCGGGGTTAATAATCTTTTTAGTGGGGTCCCCTGGGTTAGGTATCTTGGCCGGCGGCTCGCCCTGTTTGCCTTCGCTGGCGGCTTTATTGAGCATTTCAGCTGCGTCAATCGTTTCCCCGAAGAATCGATAAATCAGTCTCAAAAATTCATCGTTAGTAATTAATTTACGATCACGCATGTCGTCAAGAACAGTGATCATGTAGTAGGCCGCCTGGCTGAGCGAGGAATTATCACGGCTGCTGATGTCTGCGCCGGTTACGCTGATCTCGGCCAGGAGTCCCTTCGACATGCTCAGGGCAAGTTTCTTGTCGCTCTTGGCGCGTCGGGTCAGAGCCACCGAGAGAATATCCTGAATCACCCACAAAAAGAACTGCTGACGCTGCTCCATGCGCCGGTAGGTAGGACCGCCGGCAGCTTCGGCGGTAGTACGGGTCGAACTCTCCGGCTCAGCGAGGAAGTGCATCGGCACACCCGCGCCGGCAGCGATCATCTTCTTAATGGCGAGGCCGTCTTTTTCGGCATCGCTGGACTCTAATCTTGGATGAATCGCGCTCCATTTCTCGTTCTCGTCTGCAACTAATATGCTGCCTGGCTGCGGGGGTGAAGCGTTCAAGGCGGTTTGCCGGGCTTTTCGCTGTGCTTCACTGGCGAATTTTGCCTGGACCACATACAGAAAAGCATTTCGATATCGATTTAAGCGGGCGCGATCTTCGAGCCAATTTGAATACCTGCTCAGCCACCGCAGCAGGGGGGCCAGGTCTGGCTCCCCCCACTGAGCGCCGGCCGGCCGGTTGATGGCATAGTGCAGCACCACCGGTTTTTCATTGGTATCGGTAGCTGCATCATAGGCTGGCAGAGGGGCGGGGTCGAGGTCATTTACTCCCGCTTTGAGTTTGAAACTGATGGGCTGCTCGATGTCGTTTTCTTTACTCAAAATTTCGTCAATATTGGATGCCGGCAGAGCGCGGATGTAGCTCATTCCTCCGGCGTCTGTGCTCAGCAGCACAAAGAGATTTCCTGTTCGGGTGAGTTCATCGCAAAGTTCAAAGACTCGTGTCTCCATGCGGTTGAGCCGGTGGGTCCATAGAGCATTCAGGAAGGATCCGGCGGCTGCATCCTTGGTGTTGACCGTCAGCCCCCCGCCAACCACATATTGAGAAGTTAATTCTACAATCCGGCGAGCGATGGGGTTTTCGCGCCATGCTTCGAGACACTGCTCAAGGATCTGTGATCGATCGTAAGTATAGCGGTCCCGGTCGGTTTGGCTCAGCGATCGGGTGCCGATCAAGAAACTGTTCTCATTCTCGACCACAGATAATGCAGATCGGACAGCAGATGAAATTCTCTTTTCGAAAATTCGATCAAATAAGCCCATGATTAACTCCCTTCCGTTCCCGGACTGATGGCAGCCTGAAGCTGCCTCAGTCCGTGAATCTCCGATCGATCTTCTGAGATCGATCTCCGAAGAGCCGATCTCACGGCTGCCAGCGTCCTGCGCTGCAGGACGTCTGCGAATATTCGTTTTTCAAATCCCCTAAAGGGGACGGTTCCCAGCAAAGAATCCAGTAAACCCATTTTAAATACTCCAATCTAACCAGTGCCGAAAAATAAAAACAAACCCGAGAAGGAAAGAGAGCGCAGGCATAAAAGCCGCCCTGGGCGCGCCGAAGGGAGCGGCGCAGGCGCGCCCACCGCGCGGAGGGAGCGCGGACATTCCCGCCCCTGACCGCGCAGCCGGCGCGACTGCAGGGGGAGCGGACTTATCACCCTTCGTGATGAAAGCAGGAAGCTTTCTCACTGCGGGTGTCTCCGCGTTCCAATCTTTTGGAACGCTCCGAGCGACCACCTGCAGAAGCCGGCGGACGGGGACGCGAAGCCCTAATCCCCCCTGTTTCTGCCCCCGATTAGAGACCTCATTTCTGGGTTGGGGGGTCAAGGTAGGGGGTTCGGGGGCGGAAGGGGGGAGGGCGGAGCAAGCGGGAAGGGGTCTTGCTGTGGCAGCCGATGAATCACTTTGGTCTTGAGAACCTTTTTGGGAATCAGATAATTGTTTCTTAAGATCTTTTATTTCTTGTTCAAGTTCATCCATATCTTCACAATAGGTTGAACAAAAGCCATGGACACGGTCTTCATCAGTACCACATCGTTTGCATTTCATTTCTTTCATGGCAATTTAAAACCTCCCAGGAAGTCCTCAACATTTTTCAGATGCTGGGCTAGTATGTTGATCTGGCTTTGGAGATAGTTTGCTTCGACGAGCTCAGCACTAGATTCATCGGCCGGCGATTGTGCCGGCAGGGTGGGTGGTTTGGGTGTGTCCTGGCCGGTGGTTTTATTAATCAATTCCTGGAGATCGATCAGGTCTCCGTTGAATAAATTAAGATCAATCCCCTTAGATTCAGCTCCGTACTTCGGACCGCTACCGGTGGATGTGAACTGCCAGAATAACCAATCCTGCCAGGGGGCGGGGATGGTAGGGGAAGATGCGCCATAGTGGGCGATCCACAGCGGGTAAATGCTCCAGAACTGCTCGGGCTTGCGTGTGGTCTTATTGTTTCCGTGGCTTTTCCAAAACCCGGGCGAGGTGTAAATCATTGGCCGGCGATTAAGGATCTTTTCTACTTCCTCGAGAAAAGCCAGGAGCATCGAGTTTGAAGGATAAATCCCATCCTTGGCCGGCGCTTCAAAGTCGGCGACCGGAGGGAGCTCTCCCGGGTCATCCTGCAGCGCAGCGCAGAAGACCCGCGCTTGAGTTGTGGCCGGCAGATCCCACCGCAGGAAGTGATACCCTCCGCGGGGTATACTGGCATCTTTGGCCGCTTTCCAGTTGTATTCGTAGTCTGGATCAATGCCGCCGCGTTCGCTGACCTTGATGAAAGCGAAGTGAGCGCCGGCAGCGTAGGCAGTTTTGAAGTCCATCTTTTGGGGAGTGGATTTGTCATTCTGCCAGTGGGAACAATCGAGACCAAGGGTAGTGGACATTAGAAACCTCCTGAGATTTCCATGCTGAGCGTCGAGGGAGCGACCAGGCAAGGGCGAGCGGATGCGAGCGCTCCCGCAGCCTGGCGCCTTGCCCGAGCGCGGGCAGTGAGTAAAGCGAATGTTCTATTTCGGAATTTTTCCGATTTGAGCCGGAAATTAACTAAGTTAATTAACCGTGTTCTATTTTGCTGCTTCTGCCCCTTAATATTAATTAATATATATATAGCAGTAGCAGCAGAGGAAGAGAGAAAAATTACTCTTGAAAAATCGTAATTTCTCCGATTTGCTCCCTGAAAAATCAGCATTAAATCGGAGTTTTTCCGATTCGGAGTTGTTCTATCCGAATTGGCTTCGACAGGCTCAGCCACCGCTGGAGTATGACATTTGTGGATCCTCGGAAGTGATAAAAGTAACATTTGATTTACCATCCCTCGTCCATGTCTGAAAGCGGATCTGGCGCTTGAATTACGAAAGTAGGCGCGGACACTGACCAGTCCTGTTGGTCAAGGACCGCGCAAAGTGCAGCACTGATCAGTAGATCGTCATGCACCAGCTCGCCGGACCCCGGCGATCGGGTGCCATCTGGAACGCCCCACTTGACGCGCTTTTGCGGACCCGGGAGAATCTCGAACTCGCACATGCTGACCTGCTCCCAAAAACCCCCCTCAATCCCCCCAACCTGACCGGTTGGAGGGAGGTACTCTTTAAATCTCCCGGAATCAATTAAACCCAGGAAGTCCCATAATAAAGTGCTCTTGGTGGATAAGTTGAACTCGAAGGGAATTACTCTTTCACCCAAGGCAGCAGCCAGGAAGGAACTTAAACCTGCCCCCACGCCGGTGGCGTCAGCCACCAAGAAGCGGACATCGTAGAGCTCCGCGATCGCTTTAATCTCTCCGTAGAGTGTCGAGTGTTTGATTCCCACCCACTCCCGCCGGTAAACTGTTTTGTAAGTGGGTTTGGCTATGAGTGGATCGTCAACGCTGCTTAAGTCCACCTCAAATACGGTCAGGGCGGTACTGTCTCTTTTCGGGTTGGCCAGCTCTACATCACCGCTTAGATCTTCCGGGTCGGCGATGATGGCTTCATCCTCGCCGGCCACATCCAAGGCCATGGCGTAAAGTTTCCCTTCCTCGGGAGCTGCGGCCGGCGGATGTTTTCCCTGCATCAGGGCGCAGCGCTCGGGCGGGAAGAGCCCGCCTTCCGCGTCTATTTCCTCGCTGAAATATTGAGTCTTCACCATGGGATGCTGTCGGCCCAGGCGTTTAACCTGGCCGTCAACAAAGTTCCCATAGGCGGGGATCTCCGCTCTCACATCGTCAGCAGTCAAAACAAAAACCCTCCGGATGCCGTCTTTTTTCTCGGCTTTGCGAGCCGCTGCGAGCTCCCGGGCGAGCAGCGTTCGCGAGGTCCAGGCCGTGCCCCAGAATACGCGGGTGGCATTGGTACTGGCGGCCATGGGTGCGATGTCCTTGTCGAACTTGGCCGGCAGTACATCCTGGGCCTCGTCCACCTCCAGGAGAACATTGGCCGTGGCTCCTACGATATTGGACCGCGGCTGACCAGAAAAAAAATAAATTCTCGAGGTACAGAAGCGAAATATATAACCGGACTCTTTGAGAAAGTCCTGGGCTGTTAGTTTGTTGGATTCCAACACGCGCTCGAGCCGGCGCATAGCGTTTAAGGTCTGCGGCTTCCAGGTCGGTGAGACCTTCACCATCTCGGCGTTCATGTAGGCATACACGCACAGGAGATACGCTTCCAGGTGGGCTTGCAGCTCGTTTTTTCCGGACTGGCGGGGGAACATGATCACGAAGGTCCGGCCGGCTCGGTTCTTGATGCTTTCCAGTATCGCGTAGAAGGGCGCTTTTTGATAGTCGCGCAGTGTGATGGGCGTTGCCTGGCTGACAAATTCGGCTGGATCCATGAGGCATTGTTGGATCACCTTCACCAGTTGGCGGTCTCGTTTGGATTTTTGATTCGATGAACTCATCACAGAGTCGGGATTCATTCTTGATCATCTGGACCCTAACCAAGCGGCGATCGCAGCCGCGATCAGAGTTAAAGCAGCCTGGCCGGCCTGAAGGAGAGTAGTCGAAGTTTTCCCAGTTACCACTGCATCATCCACCGTTCTAATGCGCTGCTCGTGGTCGTCCATCATTCTGCGGGTGCTTAGGAGATCAGCACGGATCTGTTGCAGTTTCTCCGTTTCGAGCTCCTCGTGATGGGTTAATTCCTTCTCGATCCGTTGAAAGCGAGACTCTAAAGAGTCTTTGAGTCTTTGAAACTGCTCGTGTAGTAATTGGGCTTGTAAGTCGTCCATCTCTCTCCAATTCTTCTAACGCAATTCTCAAGCAGCGTTTAATTTCAAAGCGGCTCGCTGAGTCCAAGTTCATGGCTGATACCTCCAATGGCTTCTGACAGAAGGTCCAGCACAGAAGAGCCGCCACCGGAGACCACTTGTTGGGTACGGATCAGCGCGGCCAGTCGGGTGGATGCAGCGCCCAGGGTGTTTAGGGTCCTGGACCATTGATCGAGGTTTTGCTTTTCATCGTCAGCAGCATATTCAAAAACACGCCGGATAATTACGCGGAGAAGAGCGATCTCGTCTTCAAGGCCATCACCCAGGGCAGTATCCAGATCTGAGAGCTCAAGGCGATTAAATCGATGAGAATAGAATCCATGTTTAAGGGCGTTGTGATTACCTGGCTGAGCACCGCGTTTTCTTCCCGTGCTGTTCATCTGTGCGGTTCTTCCTTCTTCCAATATGGTTTCGGCAGGCCGGCCCGGGCGGGTGGAGGGGCTCCGCGACCCATTTCTCTCCCCCCAGCGGGGGGAGAGACAAAGAGAGGGGGGAGAAAGTATTCCGCTCCCCGGCCCGGCTCTTGGCCGTCTTTCCGGCGCCGGCCTGCCTGATTAGTCCTGTCACTGCGAGGCGCCCTTTAGGGTTGCGAGCGCGTTTTTTGCGCTCGGCAGTCTTCCGCCCAGCCTCTGTCACACCCTGCGAAAAAATTTCTCATCAAAGATCCTGTCATTGCGAGCGCGTTTTTTGCGCGCGGCAATCTCCTGCAAAGGTCCTGTCACTGCGAGCGAAGCGCGGTAGTCTCCTACATAATTTCCAAATGTGTTCCTTGTACTTATTAGTACTAATGTTCTATTTTCGACCCACAGGATACCCTTCCCCTTGCCTTATTACAACCTGTCAAATCATGAATCCCCCAAATCTTCAGATTTTTCATCGAGAGGCTTGGCAGAACATCCGCCATCCGTCAAGGAGTCGAGCGCAATCGTAGGTCACATTTTAAGGTGACAAAAAAGGCACTTGTAAGTATTAGGAAGTTTGTTAACAAAAAAGCGCCCCTCGCGGAGCGCCCTATGCTCACCCAAATCAACCTAAAACAATATCTGCGTCAGCCACACCAGCGTGATCGCGATCCCCATCACCATCGAGAGGATAGCAGATAGCATGCTCCACACGTTCCGCGCTGAAGGATCCTTCGCCCACTCCCTGTTAAGTAGCCATCCGGAGAGTATGAAAAACAGTATCGCAATAATGATCGAGTACATATCTTATGGTTATTCTATCCTATCCGTAGGCCACCTCTTGTAGGGTGGGCACAGAGTACCATACGAAGTGTGGTATTCCTGACCGCCGAAAGGTGACAAGTACAAAAGTAGGTCACCTCATGTAGGGCGGTCATTCTTGACCGCCGAAAGATGTAATATAAAAAAGTAGATCACATTTCAAGCAACAATGCTACGCCGCCACCAGATTGTGGATCCAGCGCTCCGATCGATACCGGAACATCGAAACCACAAACTTGAGCGCCTCCTCCGTCATCACCAGCAGATACACCGAATATACCGGCATTCGCAGAACAAACGCGCCCAGTAAAGCCAGCGGCACCCCCACGCCCCAAAGAGCGATCACGTCCATCACCCAGGCGAATCGCGTGTCGCCTCCTGCGCGCATCATCCCGATAAACAGCATAAAGTTGGAAGCCCGCAGCCACATCACCGCGGCCAATACGGCCAGGATGTTCATCGCCAGCATTCGTGTATTTTCCGTGATATTGAAATAGCTCAGGATCAAGCCGCGGCTGAAGAACATCAGGGCGCCGATGCTCAAACCCATCATCAGCGTGATCGCGATCGCCTGCTTCACATACCCCTTCGCCTTCTCCTTGTGTCCGCTTCCAATGGTATTCCCCACGATGATTGCGCATGCGTTGGTCACGCCCGTAAATGGTACGAAAGCGATATCCTCAACCGTGATCCGGATCGCCACCGCGGCGTAGGACTCCACACCCAGTCGGGCGAAGATCGCGTTGTATGCGGTGATGCCCAGCCCCCAGATCAACTCGTTCGATATCACCGGCAGCGCGCGATGGAGGACCTTTTGCACGAACGCCTGGTCAAAGGAAAAGATCTGCTTGAGCGGCGCGGCCAATGGTGTTTTCATCCGGTAGACCAGGAAAACCAGCACCGCGCATTCCACGATCCGCGCGGACAGCAGCGATACCGCTGCGCCGTTCACGCCCATCTCCGGCAAGCCGAATTTCCCGAATACCAGTCCGTACCCCAATATGATATTGAGTGTGACGCCCACGATGCTCGCGGCCATCGGCAGCCGCACCTGGTCGGTGGAGCGCAGGATAAAGGCGTATGTGAAGATCACCGGCGTGAACAGGAAGCTGAATCCCACAATGCGCAGCAGGCCGGTGGCAATGGCGATCACTTCCTCATTCTGAGTGAAAATGTTCAGGAATTGTCTCGGCAGGAACAACGCGATGAGCATGAAAACGATCCCGACGGCCGTCCCCAGCATCAGCGACACTCCCAGCGTTTTCAACACGCTGTCGTGGTCCTTTTTGCCCCAGAATTGTGCGGTAAACAGGGAACAGCCCGAGCTCACCCCGAACTGCACCAGCATCAGGATGAAGTACAGCTGGCTGTTCAGTCCGGCCGCTGCGATCGGCAGGTCGCCCAGTAGCCCGGTCATAAAGGTGGTCACCGAATTGCCCAGCACCGAGAACAGGTTCTGCAGCATGATCGGTCCGCCCAGCTTGACCATTCGTTGGAGAAATTCGTTATCCCACTTCATGACGGAATCCCATAATAACAGGGGAGCATTATAAATGATAAGCTCGTTGATGCGCTTAGTGAATTGGTTGGCAGTTCGGGCAGATATGCGTGCCCCGCTGACCCACAACCAACCGCTCGATCAGTGTCCCGCACACCGGGCACGGTTCACCGGTGCGCCCATACGCTTGGAAATGATTCTGGAAATCCCCGCCCCGATACACCCAATCAATACTGGCGCCGTTTCTTCGTATGCCTTCTGTGAGAACTGCGCGGATAGCTTCAAGCAGCCTGCGCGATTGATTCAATGAAATCTCGTTCGATTGGGTTAAGGGGTGCAGTTTGGCCAGGTGCAGCGCTTCATCGGTGTAGATATTGCCCAATCCTGCAATGAATGTCTGATCCATCAGCAGCGGCTTCAGCAATCGTCCCCGCGTGTTAAGCATCTGATGAAATTGTTGCGCCGTGAAAGATGCATCCATTGGTTCCGGTCCCAACTCCCCCGTGACCTCTGCCGGATCTTTCACCAGCCAGGCTCGCCCGAACTTGCGCGTATCGTTGAAAACTAATCTGGACCCTTCCTTAAAATTCAGCGCCAGCCGATCGTGCTTCTCGAAGGGCTTCGGGCTCCCGCATTCATCTTCTCTGTCCTCCAGCCGCAGGTCTCCGCTCATTCGCAGATGGATGAGGAAAAAATCTTGTGTAAGGGAGAAAACCAGGAACTTCCCTCTCCGCGACAAACCTGTGATTAATTGTTCTCTGACACGAGCTTTGAATTCCTCTTCACCAGGCGTGGCCAGCGTCTTTACCCAAAGCACCTCCGCGCCGCTTACCGTCAATCCCACCACAGAAGTACGGTACTCGCTTCGCCCATCGCGTAAGGCATTAACGATCGTCTCAACTTCAGGTAATTCCGGCATATTATTAATTGGTAGAAACACAGCATGCTGTGTCTCAAATTATTCCCAAATTTGAATTAATCTCAGATTGTTTAGATCAATGGATCACTCGTTGAACATCTCGCCCACGCTGCGCCCCTTGTTCGCGCGGCCGATCACCTCAGCCAGAAGTTCCGCCACGCTGATGATGGTCAGCCGGTCCCCGAACAGCGTCTTCTTTTCCGGCGACATAGGGATCGTGTCCGTGGTAATGAATCCCGTCACCGGCAGGGCGGCAATTCTCTCTGCTGCGCCTTCAGCCAACACTGGGTGGATAAAGACCAAATAGATCTTTTCCGCGCCTTTTTCCTTCATCAGTTTGATCGCGGTCATGATCGTGTTGCCGGTGGATATCTCCTCATCCATTAAGAAACAATCGCGCCCCTTCACATCGCCGATCATGGTCAGCGCCTGGGCGGTAGGATCGTTGGAGGAGCGGCGTTTTTCGATAAAAGCCAGCGGCAGATCCAACCTGGCTGCATAATTGCGCGCCTTTTTCGCGAAACCCAGGTCGGGAGAAACAAATACCGGGTCTTTCATCTTCTTGGCCAGCTGCTCCAGGTGCGGGATCAGAATATGGAACGCGTAAAGGACATCTCCCGGGATGGAGAAGAAGCCCTGGATCTGTCCAGCGTGCAGGTCAAGCGTCATATAACGGTCCGCCCCGGCCACTTCGATCATATCCGCCACCAGGCGCGCCGTGATGGGCACGCGCGGCTGGTCCTTCTTGTCCGAACGTGTGTAGCACATATACGGCATCACGGCTGTGATGCGCGCCGCTGAGTCCAGCCGCAAAGTTTGGATCAGGATCAGCATCTCCATCAGATTATGCTGTACCGGGATGGAGGTGCTCTGGATCACATAGCAGTCCTGCCCGCGCACGCTGGTGTGCAGCTTGACGAAAATATTGTCATTGGGGAAAGTGACGATATCCCTTTCGCATAGCTCCAGGTTTAGATACTTCGCGATGGATTGCGCCAGTTCGGGGGACGACGTACCCGAATAAAGCTTGACTCCGCCATACATTAATGGGCTGGCAGAGTGTGCATGTCCGACATTACTCATTGACTAACTCCAAAATTCTTTTGCCATTCACTTTTAAGTATACTCATCAACAGCACATCAATGAAACGGCCTTCGTGATATCTCGCCTCACGCAAACGTCCCTCGTGCTGAAATCCCGCCTTTTCATAACACCGAATGCCGCCCGGGTTGGACTCAAAAACGTGCAAATAGATTCGATTGAGGTTCAGGTTTCTAAATCCGTGTTCAACCATCAACTGCATCGCTTCGCAGCCATACCCGTGATTCCAAAAATCCTTCCGCCCGATGAAAATGCCGATCTCGGCGCTTTGATCGTGTAGGTTGATATCAAAGAACGAGATGTTGCCAGCGTGTTCCCAATTTTTCGCATTCTTAACCTCAATACACAGCGGTTGTGCGTCAATGGGCCGTTTGAGCATATCCTCGTACCACTTTTCTTCTTGAACCATCGAGAGGGGTTGGTATATCAATAGGTTGCGCCGCACCTCCGGGTCATTCAGCCATTCCACAAACTGCGGCAGATCATCCTTTTCCACCGCTCTCAATCGTACCCGCTCGCCTATGATCATAATTACGGATTCAACCGGTTGGGGCCGCGGAACAGATACACGCTTTCGCGGATATTGGTCAACTTCAGGAGCACCATCATCAGGCGCGATAATCCCATGCCAAATCCCCCGTGCGGCGGGCAGCCGAAGCGGAAGAAGTCCAGGTAGAATTGGATGTTCTCCAGGCCCAATCCCTTTTCCAGCGCCTGCTTCTTCAGGACCTCATACCGATGCTCTCGCTGCGCGCCCGTGGCGATCTCCAATCCTCCTGCGATCAGGTCAAAACTGCGCGTCAGTTCCGGATTGTCCGGATGCCGCATGTGGTAGAACGGCCGCACGCTGATTGGCCAGTCAATGACGTACAGGAAATCGTGGCTGTATTCCTTTTTCACATAGTCGGCGATCGCTCGTTCGCCACCCGGGTCCAGGTCGCCCTTGCGCTCCGGCGGGAGTTGATACCCTTGCGTTTTCAGGATCTTGTAAGCATCAGCCATGGTCATTCGCGGGAATGGCACTTCCGGCACTTCAATGTCAACGCCGAAAACCTCCTTGATCTGATCGCCATACTGGTCCTTGACGCGCTGGTAGCTGAACTGCATCCATCGCTCGGTGAACGCCAGCACATCCTCGTGCGTCTCGATCCACGACATCTCCATGTCCAGTCCGGTGAACTCTGTCATGTGGCGGGAGGTAAAGGAAGGGTCCGCGCGGAAGACCGGGCCAACCTCAAACACACGTTCGAATCCCGCCGCCATCGCCATCTGCTTGTAGAACTGCGGCGACTGCGCCAGGTACGCCTTTCCCTCAAAATAATCCACTTCAAAAAGTTCCGCGCCCGATTCGCTTGGGCTGCCCATGATCTTGGGTGAATGGATCTCGATGAAATTCTCTCTCAGCCAGTACTCCCGCATCGCGTGTTCCAATGCGGATTCGACCTGGAAGAACAGCAGGTTCTGCTTCCGGCGGAGGTCCAGATAGCGCCAGTCCATGCGGAAATCGATCGCCGGCATGTTCTCTTCGTCGAAGGGATCGAAGGGCAGCGGTGTGTCTGCGGCGTTCTCTACACGCAGGTCTTGAAGTTGGATTTCCAGCCCGCCCAGCTTCACCACCGGGTTTTCCACCACCTTGCCGGTCACGGTCAACGCCGATTCCGTCCCCAGTCCGGAGATCAGGTCGCCCAGCTCGGGGTGGTCCGGCCGGTAATTCGCCGCCTGCACCAGTCCGGTGCGGTCGCGCAGGATCAGGAACTGCATCTTCTTTTGGTCGCGCAGGGTCTGCAGCCAGCCCTGAATGGTCACAGTTTCATCGATATGCTCAGAAAGGCTTCCGATCGGCGTTCGGTTCATAATAAATATTAATCTCCTGGAATAATAATGACTTGCGTTGATTGTAATATATTCTTTTTTCCCTGATTAAAATTTCCCATTGGTTCGATAGGGGAAATATTAATAAAAACCTTATATCTCTTCAATTCCAGGCGATATAGACTGAAAGACCAACCAATTTTGAGGAAAGGATAGAAAAATGGACGAGATGATGGAAAGTAAGATTTACGTATGTCCCATGCATCCGGACGAAACCTCCGACAAGCCAGGCACATGTTCCATATGCGGAATGGACCTGGTTTTGATGGAAGACACCGAAGATAGCGATATGTAGGGGATCTTCCTTCTCACTTCTTAAATAATTGGGGCTGCTTTCTTGGGGCAGTCTCACGTTTATCCCTGCAGTGTGCAGATGAAGGGCTGTCACAAAGTACCATACGCTGTGTGGTACCGAGTAATATTCTTTGTAGGGTAGTCATTCTTGACCGCCGATAAAATTCTCCGTGAGGCGGTCACGAATACCACACGCTGTGTGGTATTCGTGACCACCTCATTTAATCCATCGATGGGAATCAAACCTTAAACCAGCTTTTAAAATCTGTGTTGATCTGTGGTTAAAGAATCGTACCGAGTAATATTCTTTGTAGGGCGGTCTTTCTTGACCGCCGATAAAATTCTCCGTGAGGCAGTCACAGAGCACCTTGCGAAGTGTGCTATTCGTGACCATCTCATTTAATCCATCGATGGGAATCAAACCTCAAACAAACTATTTAAAATCTGTGTTGATCTGTAGTTAAAGAACTTATCCTAGAGCCGCTTTCAATGCTACATTAGCCATCAACGAGAAACCCCTCTCCCGCGTCTCCGATGACGCCTCTTCCCCGCCCAGGATTGTATCGCTTACCGTCATGATGGCCAGCGCCTGCGCCTTGTACTTGGCCGCCAGGGTATATAGTCCCGCGGCTTCCATCTCTGCTGCCAGTATCCCATACCTCACCCAAACCTCATGCCAGGATTTGTCATCCGAATAGAACAGATCGCCCGAGATTACCCCGCCTACAAACACCCGGTCGGTCAGTTCCTTGGCTGCATTGTACGCTTTCACCAGCAGCTCAAAGTTCGCCGTCGCCGCGTAATCCATCCCGCCGAACCGCAGCCGGTTCACGTTGGAATCAGTGGAAGCCGACATTGCCAGCACCAGGTCGCCGATCTTCATCCCCGGCTGCATCGAGCCGCACGTCCCCACCCGGATGATCTTTTTCACATCATAGAATTCCAGCAGTTCGTTGATATAAATGCTTGAGCTGGGAATGCCCATCCCCGAGCCCATCACGGATACCCGCTTGCCTTCCCAGGTGCCGGTAAAGCCCAACATTCCGCGCACCTCATTGAACAGCTTGATATCCTTCAGGAAGGTTTCAGCGAAATACCTGGCCCGTAGTGGATCGCCTGGCATCAAAACCGTTTCCGCGATCTCGCCTTTTTCTGCGCCAATGTGTATGCTCATTCTTCCGCTCCTTATGTTATGGAATGATTAACATTTGCATGATACCAGAATTTCTCCTAATAATTAAGATATACTTCATATAAATTAGCATAAATAACTCGGGAAAAGAAGATTCCACATAACGGAAAGGAAACTCTATGAAATTTAACCAAACGATTTTAACCATTCTTTCTTTAGGTCTGTTAGCCGCCTGCGCAGCCCCTGCACAACCTTCTGATGGATCGTCCGGAACCTACGATATGATGAGCGTTTCCGAGCTCCAGTCTCTGCGCGAATCCGGGGAAGATTTTCTCTTCGTCAATGTCCATATCCCGCTTGAGGGCAATATCCCCGGCACTGATTTTACTGTGCCCTACAATGAGGTCGCCCAGAATCTCAATCTTTTCCCAGCCGACAAGGATGCCAAGATCGTCATCTATTGTCGTTCAGATAACATGGGGCACACCGCTGCCCAGGTACTTGTGGATAACGGTTATACAGACGTTTCCAACCTGGAAGGCGGTTATGTCGCATGGAAAGCTTCCGGCTTGCCCTTTGAATAATGGGATTCAAAAATGGGAGAAATGAAATGAAGAAATTTATTGGGGCCGCAGCAGCCCTGCTGATCCTTTTATCCGCTTGCGCGAGTCCGAAATTCGAGCAATTTGGCCCTGTAACTATTTACACAACCCCTACCTGAGGTTGCTGCACAGAATGGGCGGATTACCTTGGGAAAAACGGGTTTGAAGTCGATGTCCAGATTCGCGAAAGTATCGATGAGATTAAAATCCAATACCAGATCCCAGCTTCGCTCTACTCGTGCCATACAGCCATCGTCGATGGCTACGTGATCGAAGGTCATGTCCCTGCTGCGGAGATCGTCCGCTTATTGGAAGAACGCCCGGACGCGATAGGTATCGCTGTTGGCGGAATGCCGCCCGGTTCGCCGGGCATGGATATCCCCGGTTTTGAAAAGGATCCCTATAATGTGATCGTCTTCAAAGCCGACGGTAGCACAGAGGTCTTCGCCACTTATCCAAAATAACATCCCCGTCAACCACAATGATCCCCGGCGGCGTCTTTCAAAGCATTGTTCAAGAGCGCAATGCGAAGACCACCGAAGGGAAAAACCCGCGTGTTGAGCTTGTCGAAACATGCGGGCATCACTCTTTTCACCGAAACCTGTCACTGCGAGGCATCTTTTTCTGAAGAACTCTCCCAACTCACTGTCACTGCGAGCGGAGCGAGTGCGCAACAACCCTGCAGGGGATTGGGAACCGTCCCCGAAGGGGAAGCAGTCTATTCCTTATTAACACTTTCCTAACTTCATGAAAATATCCGCTATCAGTTTTGTATAATGAACTTGTTGTAGTTTTTTTCACTCTCGGAGGGCATCATGGCAAAAATTCTAGTGGTTGGCAGCGCGTCACTTGACACCTTGATCATCGATGGTCAACCATTTCCATCCGCTGGCGGGGCGGGCATGTACACCGCCATGGCCGCCCATCGGGCAGGCGCCCAAGTCTCCATGTTCGGCTTGCGCCCCGATCCCTTGCCCGAAGTCCTTCAACCCCTGAAATCCCGCCTTGAACAATGGCTGGGGCCGGTGGTCGCGCCTGACCAACTCCCCCGCTTCACCATCGATCATTTTGGCGACAAAGCGAAATATTTGGATTTTCATATCGGCGCGGAATCGCTCATGGATACGAATGATCTTCCGACAGACCTTTCCTCATATGATGGAATTCATATCATTCCCCTGGGAGATTCCGAGGTCCAACGCCGCTTTCTGCTCTCCTGTCGTGAGCGTGGCGCCAGATTCCTCTCTGCAGGGACATTTTTAGGTGATATCCTCGAAAAACCTCAAGCCGTTAAGCAAGTCATGGAAATTGCCGATGCCTTCTTCATGAATCAGGAAGAAGCAGTCTCGATTTTTGGTCGTTTGGAGGACGCCGCCTCCCAACCCGGCAAACTTCTTTTTATCACCCAGGGCAGGGAAGGCGCCCTGGTGATACAGGGACGACACCGCACCTTTGTGCCCGCCTTCCCTGCGGATCCTCTCGATCCCACCGGCGCTGGAGACACTTTTTGCGGCGCAGTGTTGGCTAAGCTTCTCGATGGTATCCATCCGGTCATGGCCGCCCACAGTGCAGCTTTGCTAGCCGCGCGCGAGATCGAAGCCCTAGGACCTCACGCCTTGTTTAATAATGATTACACACTGGATCCGACTTTGGATATGCGGGTAACGCTGGACAATGAACGTATCAGTCGAGTTTCCCAGGTATTAAAAACGGTAACCGAAGCACAATCGTTTAACTTTACCGGAAGTGATTTTCCTCCCGCAGGTCATCCAACCGCAATGGATTTCTTTTTCGTCTCAACCTTGCAGCAGTTTAGCTTCTGGGAGGATGAAGATGATAAATACAGCCGGCCCATGATCGCCCCATTGGAAGGTGCCATGCTGAAAGGATCGTCCTATCTTTATCACTCCTACTTGCGCCCTATGGACGTCGACCCGGATTTCTTCTCGCCTACCCGCCAGGCAGATCTTCCGGCGGAGGAATTGTTGTCCGTATACCGCTCGGATGACGGGTTAGATCCCATGCCTGCGTTCGATTTGCACCTTCAGAAAGCGCGGGAGTATAGCCGGGACATGCTGGCTTTAGGCCTCACCCCGCGTCAAATCGTTGAGTGGGCGAATACCTCAGACACGCCTCTCAAAACCTTCCTTATGCTGCTGGATCACATCAGCGGTTACAAGGAGGATCCCCTGCGCAAAAAGTCCACATTGTTAGCGCTCATCCTCAATCAGCGGCCCGAAGCTTTTCTGCGCATCGCCCCCGATGAAACACCCAAACCGGTGGTGGATTATCACGCCATGCGCTCAGCCCTGCGCACGGGCATGGTGAAATTGGTGGATGGGGGATTGGAAAAGCAGATCGCGGAACGTAAGCTCATTAATGCGGATGAAGAATGGGCAGTCCGCTTTGGCGTATATCGCGCTCAGGAAGAAGTTGCCCGCCTTTCCGGCAAATCCATCGGTGCGGTGGACTGGTTCTTTTTCAACTACATGCGCAGCATTTGCCTGGAGATGAGCGAGCCGCTTTGTTCGCAATGCGTCTTGAATGGCGTCTGCGCCAAACACAAGCACCTTTTCCAGCCCGTGATCCGCACCACCTTTTACTAAATAAAATCTGGAGGGCGGACACGGAGTACCATGCGCAGTGTGGTATTCTTGTCCGTCTTTTGGCAAGAATATTCATTACACACCATCTTCATGCGGGCAGTTATAAGGATATTGCGCACCTTTTAAATAGAAAACACGTGAAATAAAACGCTATTAGATTCCTCTCCCCGTTGGGGAGACCATGGCGCCGAATGAAATGAGGTGGTGTTAGGTGAGGGGGGAGTTTAATTGATTCCCGTTGGCGTCCCCGCCAATGGATAAAAACCCGCATGTTGAGCTTGTCGAAACCCGTGTGTTGAGCTTGTCGAAACCCGTGTGTTGAGCTTGTCGAAACACGCGGGCATCACTCTTATCACCAAATCCTGTCACTGCGAGCGAAGCGACTGGGAACCGTACCCTTTAGGGTAAGCAGTCTCCCTCCCCAATCCCCGGTGGCGTCCTTAGAAGCATTGTGCAAGTGCACAATGTGAAGAACCCCGATGTGAATCGAAATCCAGTCGATTTCACTGAGGGGGCTGCCGTCTTCGGATTAAAAAAGCCCGCGTGTTAAGCTTGTCGAAACATGTGGGCATCATTCCGTTTCCCATTTCTGTCATTGCTACATGCCTTTTGCCGAAGCAGTTTCCCATCCAGTTAGCATCGACCAATTCTGAGAAAAGCTCTACCTCACCCATCACTGCGAGGCGCTCTTTACCGAAGCCAATCCCCATCCCATCCCCGCCGCCATACACCAAGCGCCTTACTTCTTATATTCTTCCTTCAACTTCCTCCCCACTTCCCCGCCTGGATGCGCCTTCAGGTACTCCTCCCCCGTCATCCCCTTCGCCGCCGCGACAGCCATCACCATCGCGTCGCACAGCGCCATCGTATTCAGCGCGCTGCTCGACCCTGCGAACTTGAACGGCCCCGCCTCCTCCTCCGCGCCGTGATGCAGCGCCACATCGCTCTCCCGCGCTAACGTCGACTGCATGTTGCCCGTGATCGAGATCGTCTTTGCACCCAGTGTTTTGATCTGAGGCAAAATTGTTAGAACTTCCTTTGTCTCGCCGCTGTTGGAGATCAGGACCACCACGTCATCCTGCTGAACTAGTCCCAGATCGCCGTGTGTGGCTTCACCCGCATGCAGGAAGTAAGCCGGTTTGGCCAGGCTGGACATGTTCGCAGCCGATTTATTCGCCACATGCCCCGAGTGTCCAACACCCGTAAAGATTACCCGCCCTTTGCAGCCCATCACCAGCTCGCAGGCTTGTGCGAATTTTTCGTCTAGTGTGGCTTTGAGATTTTGGAGAGATTCAACCTCGTCTTTGAGCACCTGTTGTCCGATGTCTAAAAAAACTTGTGTTTGATGATCCATGTCTTCCCTTCCCTGCTTTAATTTTGACGCAAATCATAACATGTGGGGAAATAGTCAAAATGCAAGCGCTTCAGGAAACAGATTGTCTCATAACGCAAATTCCGATCGAAAATTCTCAATCTGAGATAAATCTTATTTGTTATCTGTGTGTATCTGTGGAAATCTGTGGTTTCTTGTGTTGTTACCGCTGCGGTGTGCTGTTCGCGATGATATTCACCTTCTGCACATCCTCAATCATCCCGTATTTCTGCAGGTAAAAGGCATACACGATATCCATCACATTCAGCATCCCAATGCGTGTATTCGTGTACGCCAGCGGGATATCGGTGCCGTTGTAGGTGGAAACATAAAAAACAAGGTTGACCGACTTGGCCACCTCGTTATCGTTTCGGAATGAGGTCACCCCGATCGTAAAGACACCGATCTGCTTGGCCAGCTTGGCCAGATCCAGGATTAAGTCAGTTTTACCGGAATAGGAGAAAAAGAAGGCCACATCACCCCGACGCAAGGTTGCGCAGGCGGTGCGCTGCGCCGAAGTGTCATGGTATGCCCCGCACAGATGTTTAAGCTTAATGAATTTCTGCTGCGCGTCCATCGCGATCAGGTTCGATACCCCCATCCCGTAGAAGTCCACGCGCTCCGCTTTATGTATCGCCTGGACCGCCTTCACTAGCGTTTGTTCATCGATCAGGGTTTTTGATTCGTTGATCGTGCGTACGTTCTTCTCGCTGACTGCGTTGATGATTCCTCGTGGGTCCTTTGTATCCATCTTCTCATTCGCCGCGAGCTGCAGCGATGAGATGGCGGAAGCCAGGGTGATCTTGAAACTGCGGAAATTGGAAACCCCCAGGGTTTTCACCAACCGCAGGATAGTAGCGGTCGATGTAAAGGTTTCTTCCGCCAGTTGGTCCACCGTCATATAAACAACTTTTTCCGGATTTTTAAGTACATAATCGGCTACCTCTCTCTCCGATTGCCGGATATCGTTATACATCTCCCGCATAACCAGAAAGATGTTGCCTGTTGTGGTCATTGGTTCCCTTCCATTAATGCGGGAAAGATCAGATCATATCGGCGGATACCGAAATGTACACCCCGAATGGACTTGATGGGTGAGGAGACGCCCAGTTCCCGCAACCTGATTTGGATGGCTTTTCCCTCGATCAGCAATTCCGGTGATAATCCGATCACATCCCAAGAGGTGCTTGTTGCCATTTCCTCATGGGTAGGATAAATCGCAAACTCAACCTCCAGGTCAGGTTGGGCGCTCGCCAGATAATCCGGCAGTTCATGCATGAATTTCTTTGTCTGGCCGGTATCTTTGGAGATGATCAAAATCTTCTTCATTGTTCACTTTGCCAGTTCGTTTTCAATTGCCTGGAAGATCCGCTCCGCCTTCTTCCTCGCTTTTCGCCTGAAAAAGAATTGCGTCAGGATCGCATTCCCGCTGCCGAAGAATCCCGGAGAGGTGTTCTTTTCCATCAGCACCAATCGCGTATTCCCATCCCTGGTGGGAAATAATTCATATCGGGTGACAAAAGTCTGCCGGTTGGAGGCATGGGTGGTTAGCTCATATACTTCATCCTTCCGGTAATCGCTGATTTTCATGCTTAACCGGAATGTGTGTCCGCCCGCGCCGGGTGCTTCGCGTTCGACGATGGCGCCCAGCGGATGAGCGGTATCGCTTTCCGGGAAGGTTTGCTCAAATTGCTGCCGGAAGATCGCGAATACCTCGCTTGGCGAATGTGAGAAGGTCTTTTCGTACTGGAATTGTGAGAGATCAGCCATGGGTCATGTTCATCATATCAGAATATTTTTATAAGAGAAGATGCTGCACCCAACCCAATGGATGCAGCATCTGTCAACAGTTTTGAAACCCTCTGAACCTTACCCAGCCACGCCCGGCTCATCAGAGACTACGGTCCGGGTTTTCTCTTTACTCTTTTCCACCATGCCTTGCTTGTTAGTGGCGATCACAAAAGGTGTGTAGAGGATCGTCGCGATCGCTAGGTTGACCAGCGCCAACACAGGGGCAAGGATCCAGTTGCCGACCAGGCCGGTGTTCAATAGAGCGGCCAGTATAGGCGGCATCGTCCAGGGAACCAGGCCGTTGGATGGCGGCACCAATCCGGAGGTAACGGGGAAGTATGCAACCAGCGCCAGGATTGGCGGGATCAGCACGTATGGCAGAAGGAAGTAAGGGTTCAGCACAATGGGCATGCCGAACATGATCGGTTCGTTGATCTCAAAAATGCCCGAGGGCGCCGAGAATTTAGCGACTGCCCGGTGGTCTTCGCGCTTTGAGAACAGGAAGATCGCGATGATCAAAGCCAGGGTTGCGCCGCCGCCGCCCAGGTACACATAGTCGTTGAAAAATCCGCCGGTGAATTTGAACACCATGCTCGCGGCTTCCGCTTTGGTGATGATGCTGTCTGTTAAAGCGGCTGTAATGTTGGCGACATTCGCTCCGGCGCTCACTGCGGCTTCGTTGATGGCTGCCACTTTGTCCGCTGCCAGGCTGACGCCCACGTTCTGCAGGATTAAGGTGTTGAAGTTTCCCAGAGGTCCGTAGATCGTGGACATGACCGGGTCAAGCACGTTGCCGCCGTGGATGCCCATGAACCAGAATAGTCCGTTCAGCAGCGGGATCAGCACCACCAGCCAGATCGAATTGGCCGTGCCGGAAATTTGTGACTGCAGGTTCACGGAAATGAAATCAAAAATATTGTTCTGCGCGATGGTGCCAGCCGCGGACAGTTTGCCGAAGACGATGGCTACGAATCCCCAGAACGAGATGGTGATAAAACCGGGGATGACGGCGGTGAATGCTTTGAGGATGGCGGGAGGTACTTGCTCAGGCAGCTTAATGGTAAATTTCTTGTCGATCAAATAGGTATATAGATAGCCCGAGACCAGCCCAATGATCAATGCGGTGAAAATGGAAACCGAGTTGGTATACCCCCAGCCGATCGTTCCCCATCCGGCATCGGGCGCGTTCTGCGGCATTGCCGCGAAGTATGCGCCTACACCCACAATACCGGCAAACAAGCCCTCCTGGCCTTTGATCCTCGCCACGTTGAACGGGACCGTATACGCAATGAACAAAGCGATGATCGCCAGGGTGCCCCACCATACATTCCCCATCAACGGCTGAAGCCAGTTGGAGAAGAAAGGTTGGATGGTGTTGGCGTAAAAAGCCGCTTTGCCGGCGTAGGTTCCCAGCAGCGACCATGGCGCGAAGATAACGTTATTCAGCAGCACAGCTGTAGCGCCGGCCAATGTGATTGGTACGATGGAAATAAAGCCGTCACGCACCGCCATCAGCGGTTTATATGCGGCAATTTTGCCCGCGATCGGGATGATGTTTTTTTCGATCCAGGCGGCAAATTTTTCCATGCTTTTTTCTAATTTGCTCATTTCAAAACTCCTTTAAAATTTTCCCTTCGGATGTTTTATTTTTTTACAAGGTCGATCGCTTGCATCAGGACATTTTCTCCGCGGCAGAGGCCGTAATCCTGCATATTGATCGCCTCAGCTTGGATATTCCGCCGTGAGGCCTGCTCCTGAATTTTGGCCAGCTCGTATCTCATTTGTGGTCCCACCAGGACTACATCGACCTCATGGCTGTTCAGTTCTGCGTCCAAATAAGTGCTGCCAATCGCCCAGATCTCTGCATCAATTTCTTTCTCTTGCGCCGCCTTTTTCATCTTTTCTACCAAAAGGCTGGTGGACATCCCGGCTGAACAAACCAGCAAAACGTTTATTTTTTTCACTCCTCTTTAATTCCTCCTTTCTCATTTTCCTTTCAGCGTTACTATCTTGCTGAAAAATGATATGGCAGTGATGATCAGAATCCATCCGATCATCTGTTGAAGTGGGATCCCTCCCCACGTTTCTTCTCTGGCCGTCGCGAAAACCAGAACGGCCGTCATCGTGCATACGAACACCATGAGGATATAAAATTGATTTACCTTCTTATCAGAGTTCATTGTGGATCTCCTTTGACAAGAAGGATCTGATACATCTCGATCAATTCTTTCACCATGTCCCTCACTGACAGGCTGTCCATCATGATATCTAGTGCGTGCACCAGTAGTACGGAAAATTCTGTCTGTTCTCCCTTCGCCTCCTTTTGTATCAATTCCATTTGTTGCGTATGTAGTCCGGATAGTATCCGGTCAACTTCTTTCATTAGATTTTCTGCGGTTTCAAAGTCCGCCCGTTTCGCCGCCCGCAAGGCATCATATGCGGTGGATTTTGCTTCCCCGGAAATGGTGATGATGCCGAAGATCAATTGTTCGTAGTCGCCCAGACTCATGATGTTCTATCCTCGTGGTAATTGCGTAGTCGGAACTTTTGCCAGGGTTTAATCTCATCCAGTACGATCAATTCTTCCGGTCGGATCTTTCCGATGACATTGGATTTCCCGGTGTTGGGATAATCACATAATGCGATGTGCATTTCCCCAGCATAGTTTTCATACTGCTCGGAATTGATGATGACATCCCCTCGTTGGATGTTGGGTTTTGGGTTGAACAGCGCGATGATTTTTTCAGCGTATTTCACGCGAGGTAAAGTGGACCGGACGATCTTGTCCGACACATCGCCCCGGCTGATATGCATTTCTTCAAATAAAATTTTTCGTTCGGTCTCGCTGGTCCGCGCATCCAGGATCACATCCAGTGTGGGGATTATGCCGAATGATTCCTTTACTTTCTTCAATTCACCTTCAGTCGGAAAACAGTTGGCAATGATGATATCGTCCATACCCATCCCCAGCAGATGCGTTACCTGGCATTCAATGGGCAAGCCCCGGTGGCATTCCAGTGAAGGCAGTCCGTCTGTGCTTGGCCATGGTCCAAAGCTGCCCTCAACGCCCGATGAGACGAAAGCGGCTAACCGGATGCCGAGCTCGCAGAAGCGCCGGCTGGTTTTCTTGAAGTGTTCGATCGAAAGTCCTGTGTGCCGCTGAGGGTAAAAATTATGGCAGGCGATCAGGTGCGAGCGGACGGGCTGGTAATCCAGTATCGTCGTGATGTAATGGGATTCGATTGAGGCGTTGATCTCGACCAAAAGCCCGTAAGGATTACAGGTCATCACCGATTCTTCCATCCCGGAATATCCCTCGTCCAGGCGGAACCCGTTCACATTTAATTCCTCAAAGAAACTCAGATCGAAGGGAGTGACGCCGACTTGTTTGAGAACGCTCGGAGCTACATCTACGATGATCTCAAATCCAAGTTTCTGAGCACGCTGGTTGAGCGGTTGGTATCTCTCGATGATTTCTTCACGTGTGAGCCTGCTGAGTCCGATCAATGATTCGAAAACTCGTGAAAATCCATATCCGGCGCTTTGTTCAAGATAATCTTCCCAGCGCTTCATCGGTGCGCGGATAGGATATATGGAGATCCCCAGCTTACCCATGTGCATTTCTTTCTGAGAGGTTAGACACTTTTCCCTTCCAAATACATCCCGAATCCCAATTAAATTATATTGTTAGTAAATGACTTTAATTCAACATATCTTGTGACTTATCAACATGTTTGTTAATCACCTCAAATTCAACAAAAATGTAAATTATTCACATTTTCCGGTTTTATCTATCCTCCGTGTCAGCCCATTTAGAGAATTTTCTTGTACAGGGTAATTACAACGGGTGATACCCATAAAGGCGCTATAAGTTCTTACGGGTTGGATCAAGGAATGGATTCAAGGAAACAAATCTATACTTTTTCTAAAAATGGTTGATTTTGACAAGTTATGACAACATTTTTTTGCCAAAGTATGTATAAAGCTGCAATCCCCCCGGTTAAAAGCTGCACCTCGAATTCACGCGGGCATTACTCGTGGGTATGCCGGTGGTGTGTATCCGGCATGTGCGCATGGTCATGGAACAACGCTTCATGCTCATGAGGATGGGCGTGGTGTTCGGATGGCGCGTCGCCATGGTTGTGGTTGTGATGCAGGTCGTCATGAACGTGCGCGTGGTTGTGTCTGGTCTGAAGATGCCTGTGTGAATGACCGTGCTGTTCAATCACCAGCAGGATCGTTCCCAATAGCACCAGCGGCAATGCCGTGGCGATCTTGGACAACGGGACATCCCTGAATATCATTAATGAAAGGATGACGCCTGCCAGCGGTGATGCGCTGAAAAGCGCGCTTGTTCGTGCTGCCCCCAATTCGCGCTGCGCAAGCACATATAGCACGATCCCCAGTCCGTAGCTGACTGCTCCCAAACCCAGCGCCCATAGAACATCAGAAATTACCGGCATATTTCTACCGCTGAGTATTGCGAGCGCTAATGATACTGATCCTGCAGCCAATCCCTTGATCATCACGATTTGCAGTGGGTCCTTGGCTGAGATATTGCGCGTGAAGTTGTTATCCAACCCCCATAATATACTGGCGGCCAGGATGCCCAGTGCGCCGATGGAAATTCCCCATCCCGCACTTGTCTCCAGGGAAAGAAAAATGCTGGCCGAGGTGATGGCCGCCACCGCCCACCAGGCGTTGCGGCTGACCGCTTCGCGGAAAATCATCCAGGCGATCAACGTGGTCGCGACAGCCTCAAAATTGAGCAGCAGCGCAGTGCTGGCCGCGGGCGTATCGCGCAGGCTGAACAGCATCACGATCGGCGCGGCCAACCCGCCTGCCAGCGTAGCGCCGGCCAGCCAGGGGATATCCTCCCGCTCAATGCCAGCTTCACTCGACTCGCCGTTTCGCCCGAGATTTCGCAGCCGTCGGGAAATAAACACCCCGAAACCGCACCCCAGATAGAGCAGAGCAGCCAGATAGAGCGGGTCAATATTGCTCAGCAGCAGCTTCGCCAGCGGCGCGTTCGCCCCCGCCAGTAGTGCGGAACCCAGTGCCAGGAGGATGGCTCGGTTTTGCCCGGATGTTTTCTGCGATTTCATTAATTCAAAGTATATGCGAGATCATTCACAAAAAATCTACTCCTTCCGAAGGAACCGAAAGGGTATTAGAGGACCATCGAAATAGTCACAGGAGTGAACTGTGGAGACGCAGCAAGCGAGGATGCATCCAGCATCAATAGTTTGTTGTGTTGGAGCCATGTGTTTTCTGCAAGGAGGTGGGGTAGGGCCATGGCGCCGAGAGAATCGAGGCGGTAGGGGTCCACATTAATTTTGGTTACAGTCGCAAATAATTTTTCAACTTTCATCTTCCACAAGATGTAGGTTCAGAGATTTCTATGCTTGTGGTGGGCTCTATCCCTCCCAAAAACCGGGGGATGTTCATTTCAATTCTTTGAAGATCTCAGCAGCAACTCCACCGCCTGCCTGGGAGACATCTCACGTTTATTCACTTTGGCAATCACCTCTTCAGTATCCTTTGCTTCAATCCTTTTTTGCCACGCATCGAACAATCTCTCCTTCAGCAGCCGCTCTACCAGGTCAGCCGAACGCTCCCGGCTGCGGCTCTCCCACACACCGTTATCCTTCAGCCATCCGTGATGCCGTGCGATCTCATTGCTTAAATCGACAATCCCTTCCCCGTTCAATGCTGAAACTTGCAGCAACGGTACTTTCCAATGATCATCATTTTCTTCAAAAGTTTTTCGCAGTTCTTCCCCAATCTCCAACATGGCTTTCAGCGCATTCGCCGTGATAGCCGAATTCGGTTTATCCGACTTGTTCACCGCCAGGATATCCGCGATCTCCAGGATGCCGGCCTTTGCCGCCTGGATGTCATCCCCCAGCCCCGGCGCCTCGATCACCACCGTGGTGTGCGCCAGCCGCGCGATCTCCACCTCCGATTGTCCCGCCCCCACCGTCTCGATCAGGATCACCTCAAATCCGGCGGCGTCCATCGCCAGCGCGGCTTCGCCGGTCGCGCGCGCCAAACCTCCCAACGCGCCGCGGGTAGCCATTGAACGGATGAAGATCTCCGGCCGTTCAGCCAGGTCGCGCATACGCACCCGGTCCCCCAGCAGCGCTCCGCCGCTGAACGGGCTGGTCGGGTCAACCGCGATAATGGCTGTTTTCTTCCCCATGCGGTCTGCCAGGTCCAGCGCCAATCGGTTAACCAGTGTGGATTTCCCCGATCCGGAAGGGCCGGTAATCCCGACAACGTGTGCGTTTCCTGTGCGTGAGTAAAGCGTGTCCAACGTGGACAATCCGCGTTCGTCCTGATTCTCGATCAGGGTCAGCAGCCGTGAGAGCGCCAGTCGGTTCCCGCCGGCTGCCTCATGAACAAGGTCCATGAAAAGGTTACGCCTTCCCGCAAGCGGTTTGGAGGTCATCAATCACCTGGGTTGTGGGGGTGCCTGGCCCATATACCGCCTTGACCCCCATTTTCATTAGCAGCTCGGCATCCTCTTCCGGGATGATGCCGCCCACAAAAACCAGCGTGTCCTGCCCGTTGGCTTTCATCAGCTCAAGCACCCTCGGCACCAGCGTCATGTGCGCACCGGAAAGGATCGACAATCCCACCGCGTCCACATCCTCTTGCAGCGCGGCGTTGGCGATCATCTCCGGCGTCTGACGCAGGCCGGTATAGATCACCTCCATGCCCGCGTCTCGCAGTGCCCGCGCGATCACTTTGGCTCCCCGGTCATGCCCATCCAGCCCGGGCTTGGCAATTAATACGCGAATTTTCCGTTCCATATCCCTCGCACTCATCTCTTTTTCAAAAATTATACTGCCTGAGACCTTTCTTCTTTCCTTTATAATGCACAAATAATAAAGTCAGTAGGGTGCGTTGAAATGAAAGGCAATGATCAACACAAAACGAAATTTTTATTCTCGATAACGAGAGGTTATTTCAACGCACCATTTGTGAAGTCTCGAAAAACGCTGCGACGAAGTATCATTAATTTGTCATTGCGAGCGAAGCGAATAGGAACCGTCCCCTTCAGGGGAAGCAATCTTCGTAGCACTATGCAAGAGCATAGTGCGGAGACACAGTACCATGCGAAGTGTGGTATCCCCGCTATGAAGCAGCGTCATCGAAGTGATTCGCAGGAGCTAATCACGGAGATACATGAAATGAGGATTCATCAGGGATCCATCTTTTCAGGTATTGCTGCTATCATGGAGGGGATAAGGAACGTTCCGCAAGAGCGGAACGTGGAGACCCCCGAAGAGAGGCGGCATCTAGTCGCCATCACGAAGGGGGCATTCCTCTTTTTTATTATCATTCTCCTCCTCTCCGCCTGCTCCCCTACCCCCGAGCCCACTCCCACTGCCACCGCGTTTATCCCTGAGATCCCCACCCCAACCGAAACGGTCGAACTGGCCCAACCGCAGGTTCTCACCACCAATGAACCCGAGATCCTCAACCCCCTCACTGGCTTGCCGCCCGTAAGCCCCGCCCTGCTTAACCGCAAGCCGGTGATGATCAAAGTCTCCAATTACCCGCAGGTCGGCCGCCCGCACGCCGGTCTTTCCTTCGCGGATATCGTGTTTGATTATTACATCGGCAGCGGCACCAACCGCTTCCTGGCGCTGTACTACGGGAATGACAGCCCGCAGGTCGGGCCGGTGCGTTCCGGACGCTTCGTGGACGCCCAGTTGGCCACCATGTACAGCGGCATCCTCGGCTACGGCAGCGCCGATGAGGATACCGAAGGGGAACTGGTCTCCCGCCTGGGTAATTACGCCATCAACAACCTGGAAGCGCCCTGCCCGGCTTTCTGCGGCGGCGCCACTCACGATGCTATCGGCGTGTTTGCTCGTTCGGATGCCATCAGCGATTTTGTGGACGCGCAGGGCTGGAATAACGGACCCCCCGACTTGGCCGGAATGGTTTTTTCCAACGATCCGCCTTTAGGCGGCAAGATCGCTGACAAAGCGCTCATCTTGTTTAATTATTACAACCGCGGCGAATGGCGCTATGATCCGGCCAGCGGCAAGTATCTGCGTTGGATCGAGAACTTTCCAAATGTCGAGAGCAATGAATTCGAAATGATCCCCCTCGTTGACCGCGTCACCGGGCAGCAGCTGGCTTTCTCTAACATCATCATTATCCGCGCCGAATACACCGAGTTGGCGCCCACACGCTACCAGATCGATATCTGGGGCAACGACAAAGGGCTTCCCGCCTATTTTTTCCGCGACGGACAGATGGTTGAGGGATCCTGGCGCACCTTCAATGATACAGACCCCATGCAGTTCTTTGACAAGAACGGCAGTCCCTTCCCGCTCAAACCCGGCAACACCTGGATCATCATCGCCGGCCTAAGCTCCACTTTCAATGAAACCCAACCCGGCGAATGGGAACTATTTTTCTTCCACCCCTAGAAGTTTGTTCCTCCCCTCAATTGAGGGGAGGTGAGGAGGGGTGCGAATCGGTTTGACCTTAATAATTGTCATTGCGAATGAAGCGAGTGCGAAGCCTCCCCTTCAGGGGAAGCAATCTTCGTAGCACCATACAAGAGCATGGTGCGGAGACACAGTACCATGCGAAGTGTGGTATTCCTGCCCGCCGAACCTGTAGGCTGGGTTGAGCCTGCGAGTGCGCAGCCTCCCCGCAGGGGAAACCCAGCACATCCCCTCTCGCCTCGTCTGTCATTGCGATGCCTGCGAAGATCTGTAGGGCGGACTCAGAATACCATGCGGAGTGTGGTATTCCTGCCCGCCATTTCCTTAGAACAGATTTACCTTTCTGTAGCCGAAACCCAGGGCATCCCCTTTGGTCTGTCATTGCGAGCGAAGCGAAGCAATCTCCCTCAAAAAGTTCTGGAAACTATCCCCGTAGAGGAGTGCGGTAGGGCAGGCACGGAGTACCATGCGGAGTGTGGTATTCCTGCCCGCCATTTCCTTCGGCCAGATTTACTTTTCCACAGGCGAAACTCAGATCCACTTCTTTGGTCTGTCATTGCGATGCCTGCAAAGATCTGTAGGGCGGACTCAGAGTACCATGCGGAGTGTGGTATTCCTGCCCGCCATTTCCTTCGGCCAGATTTACTTTTCCACAGGCGAAACTCAGATCCACTTCTTTGGTCTGTCATTGCGATGCCTGCAAAGCAAGCAGAAGCAATCCTCCTCAAAAATTAAAACCATCCTTATTTGTTAAGAATCTGTGAAAATCAACCATAATATCTGAGTTTACTGGGAACCATCCCCGCAGGCTCAACCCAGCACATCCCCCCTCACCTCGTCGGTCATTGCGAGCGAAGCGAGTGCGAAGCCTACCTTTAGGTACTGGGCACCGTCTCCGAAGGGGAGTGCGCAGCCTCCCCGCAGGGAAAACTCAAGTCTTTTTCTTAGGATTGTCATTGCGAGCGAAGCGAAGCAATCTCCTTCAAATAATTAAAGCCATTTTTATTTGTCAAAAAACCTCAGCCTGTAGGCTGGGATATGCCTGCGGCTGGGAACCGTCTCCGAAGGGGACTACTATTCGAAGCCCGCCCAAAAAATGATGTCATTGCAAGACCTTCTTTGAAGGTCGAAGCAATCTTCGGAACATTCCGCAAGAGCGGAATGTGGAGACCCCCGAAGAGAGGCAGCTTCATCGAAGTGATTCGCAGGAGCGAATCACGGAGATACATGAAATGAGGATTCATCAGGGTTCCATCATTTCAGGTATTGCTGTCATCACGAAGGGGGTTTTCTGTCATGGGAAGCACTTTCCTCTTGTTTGAGACCGCTTCCCCATCGCTCGCGATGACACCCATTGTCTTTATCTGTGAAAATCAGTCTAAATCAAATCTGTGTGAATCTGTGGATCACTCCCACTCGATCGTCGCCGGCGGCTTGGACGTCAAATCGTACACCACCCGGTTCACCCCCCGCACCTCATTCACGATCCGGCTCGACACCCGCGCCAGCAGCTCGTGCGGCAGAGGCGCCCAGTCCGCCGTCATGAAATCCTGGCTGCTCACCGCGCGCAGCACGATCGTCTCCTGATACGTGCGCTGGTCCCCCATCACCCCCACCGAACGCACCGGCAGAAGCGCCGCGAATGCCTGCGCGATCGATCCGCTCGGGGGGTTGGGCTGCTCGATCAAACCCGCCGTTCGCAGCTCGCCGATGAATATCACGTCCGCCGCGCGCAGCTTCTTCAGCCGCTCCTGGCTCACCTCGCCCAGGCAGCGCACCGAAAGCCCCGGCCCCGGGAAGGGCTGGCGCCACACCAGTTCATCCGGCAGGCCCAATAAGGTCCCTACTGCCCGCACCTCGTCCTTAAAGAGATATCGCAGCGGCTCCACCAGCGCCATATCCATGCGCTCCGGCAGCCCGCCTACGTTATGGTGGCTCTTGATCTTGTGCGCCGCCGAGCGTTCCGGCGCGCGCGACTCGATCACATCCGGGTAGATCGTCCCCTGCATCAGGAGGTCCATCTGCCCCAGTTCCTTGGCTTTTTTCTCAAACACGCGGATGAAGGTCTCCCCCACGATCAGCCGCTTCTTCTCCGGGTCCTCGACACCCTTTAGAGCATCCAGGAAAGTGTCGGTCGCGTCCACGAAATGGAATGCCTCGCCCATTCGACTGTGCATGGCGTCGATCACACTCTCGCGTTCGCCTTCCCGCAGAAAGCCGTTGTCCACAAACACCGCCGAGAGCTGGTCACCGATCGCCTTGTGCGTCAGCGCCGCTGCCACGCTGGAATCCACGCCCCCGCTCACCGCTGCCAGCACACGCCGTTCACCCGCCTGCGCGCGGATGCGGCTCACTGCCTCCTCCACGATGCCCTCCGGCGTCCAGTCCGGTTTCACGCCGCAGATTTCCACGGCGAAATTTCTCAGTATCTCCCCGCCCACCGGGGTATGCTGTACCTCCGGGTGGAACTGCAGGCAATATAACCCCCGCGCTTCATCCTCTGCCGCGGCCAGTGGGCTGCCCGGGCTGGTGGCTGTCGCCGTAAACTCCTCCGGCAGCACCTCCACCCGGTCGCCATGCGACATCCACACCGGGTACGATCCTTTCGGCAGCAGCCGCGTCGTTTGTTTAATCTCCACTAACGCGCTGCCGTATTCCCGCTGCGTGCCGGGGGCGACCTTCCCGCCCAATCCATGTGCCAGCAATTGCATTCCGTAGCAGATGCCCAGCACCGGCACATTGGCCTTCAGCACATAACCGGGTAGGGTCGGCGCATCCGCTTCATACACGGAATTCGGCCCGCCTGAAAGGATGAATCCCTTGGGTTTCAGAGCCAGCGCCTGGGTTTCAGGAGTCTGCCAATGGAAGATCTCGCAGAAAACCTGCGCCTCGCGCAGCCGCCGTGCGATTAATTGAGTATATTGGGAACCATAGTCGAGGATGATGAGGGTATCGCGCATTCGCCAATTATGGCATTTTCAAGTCGATATGGCAAGGGTTTTAGTTCCCCTCCTCTTTAGAGGAGGGGCGTAGGGGAGGTGTAATTCATCAGTGCGTCGCGCACGCGATGCATGGATCAAAAGCCCGCACCACCCGCCCCACTGCTCGCTCCAGCTCCAGGTTGACGCTGTCTTCGCTGATATACCGCTCCGCCGCCACGCGCAGCGCGCGCTCGATCGCCAGCATATTGTGCACGGTCGGGATGATGAACTCACCCTGCTTGATGTTGCCGCCCTCGATCATGTAATGATGGATCAGCGGCCCGCGCGGCGCCTCCACCAACCCCCAGCCCTCGCAGTCATCCACCGGCGTGTAAGACACTTTGGTGTCCGCATGGTCAAGCGGGATTTCCAGCAGTTTTTCAGCCCGCTCGATGGCATACACCAGTTCGATCCCGCGGCACAGGTCGAACAAAAGGATCGGGTGCGCCGGGTGGCCGAACTCCTTGCGCAGCCGCCGTAGGAAGCCGTCTGCCAGCTTCGTGCCCATACTCCGCGTCATGTTGGCGCGCGCCAGGGAATTGGCGCGCATCACCCCGCTTTGGTAGGACGTGCGTCCGGCATAGGAATAATCCGTCTCTTCAAAAGTCAGCACCTCGTGGAACTGCGCGGCGTTGAATTCGCTGCAGCACTCGCCCGCCGGTGTCATCACGCGGATGATGGAAGAATCGTAGCGCGGATCCTCCCGCTCGGTCGAGGTGATGTAATAGGCCGGTTGGTCGTCGCCCCAGGTGCCGATGCGCTCGCGCATCGCCATCGAGATCTCCCAGTAAAACTCCACCAGCTCGCAGGCAATGGGTATCGCGTCCTGCAGGCGCTTTCGGAAATCCGCCGCCTTGCCCGCGTCCAGCCCGCTGCTCACCCCGCCCACCACCGCCTTGACCGGGTGAATGAACTGGCCGCCCGCCAGTGAGATCAGGTCCGTCCCCAGCTGCCGCACTTTTAGCGCCCGCCGCGCGATGTTGAATTGCGATTCTTGGTCCGCCTCATCCTGGCTCACGTGGAAAATGCTGTCCACCCCCAGCCGGTCCGGCATGGTGAAGACGAACAGCGATGTCGCCTGATTCTGTAATATCTGCCCCAGGAGCAGCAGCTCCCGGATGGTATCCGCCGCCGGCGGCGGCGTCACGCCATAGGCGTTCTCTAACGCCTTGACCGAAGCCACGTGGTGCGCTGTCGAGCACACCCCGCAGATGCGCGGCACGATCACCGGCATCTGCTCTGCCGGCACGCCTGTCACCAGTAGGTGAAAGCCGCGCTTTTCCATCGCCTGGAAGCGCGTGGAGATCACCCGCCCCTCGCGTACTTCGATCTCGACCCGCGCGTGGCCTTCAATCCGCGAGAGCGGAAAGGTCAGTGTCGCCATTAAAGCACCTTGTCCTTCGGCCGCGGCTGGCTGCCGGAATAATCGGAGAATTGGAACAGGAACAGGGCCAACTGCGGCGAGACCAGCGCCTCCCGCAATTCATCTTCGGGTATCTCGGTCATGGCGGCGAACACGCGCTGGATGCCGTCCAGCCAGGCATGTGAATCTTTTTCGATCAGGTTGTTGGAAGGCCCGCGGCAGCCCACGCAGGGATGCCCGGGAATGGTGCACAGCGCCCGGCATCCGCCGCGCGTGGTGGTGCCCACGCACAAATAACCCTGATTGATCAGGCAGATGTCCGGCAGCACTTCGCCCTGCTGGAAACCGGTCAGGTGCTCGGGTTTCATGTCCTTCAATTTCTTGCGCCCGCATTCCTGGCAGACGATGCTGGAGGCGGAGAAGCCCTCCGGGTCCAGCAGCGCGCCCATCAGCAGTTCCGGCGTGGGCGGGCAGCCCGGCACGTACAGGTCAACTTCAACGAACGCGTCTACCGGCTGGCTCTTGGGCAGTAACCGCGGCAGTTCGCGCCGCTGCTCCTGCGACATGAACAACTGCCGCACTTCGTCGCGGTTGCCCAGGTTGGAGACGCCCCCCGAGATGGCGCAGGTGCCGATCGGGACGACCCTCTTGGCGTGTTTCACTGCGCGTTTCAGGTTATACAAGTCCTCGTCCGAACGGACGCCGCCGGAGATAAACAGCACATCCACATCCGGCACCTCGTATGCGCTCACGACCAGCGGCATGAACACCAGGTCAAACTGGTCCACCCACTCGTTGGCGTTCAGCAGCGAGGTCTCGCAGCCCGCGCAGCCTGAAAGCTGCAGCACGGCGAAACGCGGCGGTGCGGAATGATTGGTTTTTTCTTCCATCAGGATGGCACTCTCCTCCAGCCGAAGGCTGTTTTTAGTATACACGAACGCCTTAAAACTGTCATTGCGAGCGAAGCGAAGCAATCTCCTGCCATGTGGGACTCTTCACTATGTTGGGATTCTTATCGCGTCAATGTACATTCCCCCTTCACCATACCTTCTCCCAAAACTGTCATTGCGAGCCCGCAGGGCGAAGCAATCTCTTGCCAAGCGAAGCGCTTCTCGAATATTTTAAATTGCTTCACTGTATGGCGTAGGAAAACTAATTGCTGAGTTGTCTTTCTGAGGGCGTAGCCCGAAGAATCTCGGATTGACGCACAATCAAGACAATTATCCGAGATCCTTCACTTCGTTCAGGATGACAAACAAGAATTACGTCATCCTGCTCAAAGAGCACACTTCGTGTGAGCCCGAAGGATCTCGGTCTGAAAAAAGTCATCTCCGTAGGGTGCGTTGACGCTAAGATAGCCTCATCCAAAGATCTCGCTTCTGCCTAAAATTATTATGTTTTGCGTCAACGTACCAATCCTTCTCCCAAAACTGTCATTGCGAGACTCGCGCAGCGAGTCGTGGCAATCCCCTGCCATGTGAATTTCTTCTCACTTATTAAGATCGCTTACATTCCACTCGCGATGACCACAAACACACATTGGCACGCCCCTTGCACCATACCCATTGGCCTTCAGGCATTTAACCGCCTGGGGCCGGGAGCATCGCATGCGCAAATTCTTGATCAAAACACTCGCCCTCCTCATGGCAGCCGGAGGATCATTCTTCTGGCTCGGCTCCGACGCCTCCGTGCTGGCCGGCGCCGCCGCCTTGGGGATGGATGATCCCGGCGGCTTTCTGGCAGCCAACAGTCAGAATCCCGCGGTTTTCAACCTGCTGGAATCTGCCCAGGCGGGATACGTCCGTGTGGAGCTGCCATTCCAGCAGGTCTCACCCTCGGCTGGGGCATTCATATGGGCTTACCAGGGGCCAAACGGGTATGTGGATTTCAACCAGCTCTTTGAAAAAATGGACCGGCGCGGCATCCAACCCGTGGTCATCCTGTCCGGCGGCCCGGCCTTTGCCAACCACCTCTATCCTCAGCAGCCGGTCTTTCGTGATGATCTGCTGGATGCCTGGGCGAACTATCTGCGCGCGGCAGTTCAGCAATTCGGGGGACAGGTGGATTACTGGCAAGTGGGCGGAAAGATCAACAATCCCGGGGATTGGGGAAAAGTCCTCTTCCCGGGCGCTGAATCGCCCATTTCCGCCCCAGATCCCGCTCTCTATGCCGACATGCTCAAGATAGCGTACTCGGTGGTCAAATCTGCGCAAGGTACGGACACCGTGCTGCTGGGTGGTCTGGAATTCAGTGGTGATTGTGCTTTCCATCCGCTCGCCTATCTCCAGGCGCTTTCCGGCCTGGATGCCTGGTATGCCTTCGATGCCATATCTCTGGAAATTTCCGCACTCGACAGCCCGCCGGAAACCGCCCAGATCGATGCCTGCGGGTACCTGCCTGTCCAATCCACCGGCATCCCTCTGGCTGATTCGGTCCGCGCGGTGGCGGACTTCGCGCAGGAACATGGCAAAAAGCCATTATGGCTGCATGGCCTTTCAATCTCCCCCGATCTCCTGGCAGCCAAAGCGGCTGAGCGTGCCACCCTGCCTGAGATCCTGGAATCCGATTACCTCACCCGTGCGACGGCCATACTGTTGGCCGAAGGCGATGCAGATCGCGTATTCTGGCGCTACGATCCGCTTGCCGGCAGCCCCGGCGCGGCCGCCATGCAGTCCTTCGCCAATCTGAGCCAGTCTCTGGGCGGCAGTGTCCAAAGCAGCAGCTCTTTGTCATTGGAGAACGGCCTGCAGGCGAAGAGTTTCCGCGGCAGCGGCAAACTGACCACCATCGCCTGGCGCCCTGCCAGCGGAAGTGAATTCTCTGCGGCAGTGATCCCCGGATTTGAAGGATATGATCCCTATGCCTGGTCAGCCGATGCGGGTTCCCTGAAACACCGCGATGGCATTGAGCTGCCAGTGGATAATGGCGGCAGCGTGGCTCTCATGCTAGGCGAACGCCCGGTCATCATCAGCGGCAAACCGTCGGACATCAAGGGATCCATCTCGCTCTTCATCAAGGACAGCGCCTCGCAGGCTGGCAAAGGACTCAAGGGTAAGCTCACCGCCGTCTTTCAGTCCCAAAAAGCCAAAACCGCCGAAAAGGTCACCGCATGGGTGGAAGACCAGCAGCAAAGCCTGATGGACACCCTCAAAATCAGCTTCAACCAATGGCTTCGCAAAAGCCTGGGCCTGGCCAAGCTATAAAAAAGTTCCAAAATAGCGTAGGGCGGACTTTCCTGTCCGCCTTTTACTAAATCGCATACTTCGACAAGCTCAGTATGCGATACTTTGTTTTTCTGCCATTGCGAGCCCGCAGGGCGAAGCAATCCTCGGAACTTTCCGCATGAGCGGAACGTGGAGACCCCCGAAGTGAGGTGGATTCGAGCCACTATCACGAAGGGGGCTGCCATGTGAATCTCCTCTCTCTTTTTTAAGATCGCTTACCAGCAAGGGGAGGCTTCAATCTCACTTTCGCTCACTTTGACAATAAAAAGGGGCCATTCATTGAACCCTTCCGAGTGAATGTCCGCTCGCTAATAATCTTAAAACAACAACCGCGCACTTCGATGAACTCAGTGCGCGGTCGTATCATAATACACTCAAATATTACGGCACAAATGTCTTCACAAAACTATAGAACAACTCGAAATACTGCGTAAGCATTGAAGCCTTCATCAGCTCAAATCCATGGCTGTTGGCTTTGGTATATCCGAAATGGCCGATGCGCTTGACCGTGCCCGCCTGGATCGCCAGACTGGCATCCGTGTAAGCCGCGTCGGTCACTCCATATTGCAGTTCCTGGCCCACCGCTTTAGCCGCTTCCTGAATAGCCAGGATCACATCAAAGCTGTAATCAGCCAGTTTATCCTTGGTTAACATACCGCAGCCGCCGTCCAGGGTCATATCTGATCCATGGAAGATCGCGCCGCCGTCGATCGTGATCAGCACATCCGGTTTTTCAGTGAAGGTAAGCGGTTTAATGCCGTTGCCCTTAACTTCTTCCTGCTTGACGAAAGCGAACAGCCAGTCGCAGTTCGGCACAACTCCGTCTTCCTTCATGGCTTTCAGGATGCTCAATTGGAACGCGCAGCCCATGCGGTCATCATAGGTCCAGGCGCCAATCATCGGGTCCATCTCATCGCCGAACACGATCGGGCCCACATGCTCGCGCAGCGGTACCGCCACCGATCCCACGCGAACGCCCCGCTCCTTGAGCTGTTCAGCCGATAGGCCAGTCTCCAGACGTACCATGTTCCAATCCACTGTGTTCATTCCAACCATGGTATGCCCAGAGCCGAAACTGACAATGCCGGTCACATAGTCGCGCTTGTCGGTCAGGATCATCACCGGCCGCTCCCCGATCTTCCAGGGCAGCATGCCGCCCAGCTTGTGGACTTTCAGCTTGCCGTCTTTCTCGATATTGGTGATCACCAGGCCGATCTCATCAATATGTGAAGCGGTCATGGTCACAAACTTGGATTTTCCGTTACCCTTCACGCGCACCAGGACGTTGCCTGAATAATCCAGTTCCGGTTCGTAACCGAACTTCTTGGCGTATTCCATGATTTTGGCGGCCATCAGCTCCTCGCGGCCAGTGGGGGATGGGACAGATAGCAGATCGGTAAAGATTTTCAGGGTTTCATTGTTATAGACATTTTCGTACATGGCTGGTCTCCGGATTGTGATTTTTGATAATCTTATCATTTAATAAATCCGTCTTTCCCACCAAGGCAATTCCTGGTTGAAGATGAAATATTCTCATGGCATGAGTACAATAAAGTTAATAATGAGGAAAATTATGCACACGAAATCTCTGGTTTTCTTACTTGTCTTTTTTATCCTTGCCGCTTGCACAGCTCCCGCACCCACTGCGCCCGTTATGACGGATACCCAACCAGCAGCGCCTCCAGAACCAGTTCAAGACCTCCAAATCTCCGCGGATACCATCAGCAATTTGGCGCCAACCGTAACCCTCCAGACATCCACCGGCGCGCTGAATTGCTCCTGGACAAAGGATGGGAGCGCGATATGGGTGGAGGATTTCTTCTCTGCGAGTCTGTATGATTCCGATACCATGGATGTCCTGGCCAAATTTGAAGGCGGGGAATATGCGGCGATTTATGACACTTCCGCCGACGGCCGGACTGTTACGTATTCGCTGGATGGGCAGGAGATCCGCTTATTCGACATTTTCACGCAGGAAGACCGCTTGTCGTTTCTGCCGGGTTTTCCATATTCAGCGGCATTCTTCTCTCCGGATGATTCAACCCTGGGTGTTGCGTCCCTGGATAGCATTGAGATCGTTTTATTTAGCGCCGAAGATGGCTCAGTTCAGGGCAGCTTAAGTGGTTTTACCACCGCAGCGCCTGTGTATTTAGCCAAATTCAGCACGATCGGTGAAACGCTTATCTGGATATCCCGCGGCACTGTTCAACCCATGCATATCGGTTCGGGTGAGCTGGGGCCAACTCTGAGCCATGAAGATTTCGTGGCAGCCGTTACCATTTCGCCAGATGGCAGTGTGATCGCTACCGCGGCTGGAGGCACCCTGAATGGTGAATTTCAACCCCTGGTCACATTGTGGGATACCTTTAGCGGAGAGGTGCTCTGGCAGAATGGCAACACAGCCTATTTCAGTTCGCTCGATTTCTCCCCGGATGGCAGCCTTTTGGCCGCCGGCACGGAGGGCGAGGTCATCTTCTTTCAAACGGATACAGGCGAAGAGCTGGTAAGTTTATTGACCGGCTCTGAAGTCGTGAACGATTTGAATTTCTCTCCCGATCGCACAACCCTGATGACTTGCGAATCAGATGGAAGGCTGATCCTTTGGAAACCAAATTAACGGAAATATCGGGATAAACCAATCCCGACCTGCACCGCTTACGGGTGTATCCTGAGGGAAATGGGCGGGTTGAATATATGTGCGTCTTTCAAATTAAAGAGGTGTGAATGGAACAGGCAATGGTAAAAACAAGCCCGTACCGATGGGCGGTAATGGTATCGTTCATGGCGGTGGCTGCCATCAACCAGATCCTCTGGATCACTTTCGCTCCGGTGACCAGCGCCGCATCCGAGTTTTATCAGGTTGACGTGTTGAGCATCGGCCTGCTTTCCATGAGCTTTATGATCGTCTTTATCCTCGTTTCGGTACCTGCCTCCTGGATCATCGACCGCTTTGGCATTAAAGTCGGGGTTGGGATTGGCGCGGTTCTCACCGGTGTCTTCGGCTTCGTTCGCGGGCTGGCGGGAAACAGTTATGGATTAACCCTTTTCGCGCAAGTCATGATCGCGGTTGGCCAGCCTTTCATTCTCAACGCCATCACCAGCGTCGCGGCCCAGTGGTTCCCGCCGGATGAGCGCGGTACGGCTTCGGGCTTGGGGTCCTTGTCCATCTACCTGGGCATTCTCGCGGGCATGCTGGTCACACCCTGGCTTGCCTCCAGGTATGGGATCAGCCAAATGCTGTTAATCTACGGCGTCGCTTCGTTAATCCCAGCGATCACTTTCTTCATCTTCTTTAAAGAGCGGTCAGCGGGGGTTGCGGATTCGGATGAACCTGAAGTTCGCTCCTTGATGTTTGACGGTTTGCGGGAGGCATTGAAAAACAGGGATTTCCTCTTGCTCCTCGCGGTTTTTTTCGTTGGCCTCGGCATCTTCAACGCGGTCACTACCTGGATCGAGGACTTACTTAAACCAAGGGGGTTTTCAATCGCACAGGCGGGTTTAACTGGCGGCATGATGATCCTCGGCGGGATCATCGGGGCTGTTTTGCTCCCCACATTATCAGATAAAGCACAAAAGCGCGTGCCGTTTCTGACCGCTGCGGTTCTGGGTGCGGCAGTGGGATTGGCAGGTGTAACCTATGCAGCCAGTTATTTCTTGTTGCTTGTCTCCGCGTTCATCCTGGGATTCTCCCTTCTCAGCGCGGGTCCGATCGGTTTTCAATACGGCGCCGAGATCACCCGTCCAGTGCCGGAAGGCACTTCCAATGGATTGCTGCTCCTTATGGGCCAGATCTCAGGCATTCTTTTCATTTTTGGAATGGAAATATTCAAGTCGCCTGAGACAGGTTCAATGACCGCTTCTTTGAATATCCTTCTGGTGTTGATACTGGCTGCTTTGTTCCTGTCAACTCGATTGAAAGATTCGGTCCCCATGTCAGATTAAGTGCTCGAGGATCCTCATTCTTAATAAGAGGTTGCTCCGTCTATCTGTGGATCGCGCGTTGTTGGATGGCGGTCTCTTGGATCTTATTCCGGTTTTTCGATGAAGGTCCCGTTGCGGATCTGCGCGAACGCATGTCGTAATTCTTCCTGTGTGTTCATCACGATCGGGCCGCCCCAGGCGATCGGTTCTTCCAACGGACATCCCGCGATCAACAGGAAACGCGCGCCTTTTTCAGAGGCAATCTCTATCTCACCCGCTTTATCCAGCAGCACTCCGCGCGTTTCATCGGCGTTCACTTCTTCCTCGCCGATCCGCAGGCTGCCCTGCAGCAGGAGCAGGAACACAGTGTCTTCCTCAGGAAGCTGATAGGCAAATTTCCCCGAAGGTTTGATGGTCACGTCCAAGTACACCGGGTCCACATACGTCCCGCTGACCGGACCCTTCTTCCCGTCATAGGTCCCCGCCATCACTTTGACGTGCGCCTGCTCATCTTCAACGATCTTCAGATCATTCACGGTGATATCCCGGTATGCCGGCTCGGTCATCTTGTGCGCTTTCGGCAGATTAAGCCATAGCTGTGCGCCTAATAAATATTCCGTCGGCTGCGGCATCTCCTGATGCAGGATGCCCTTCCCTGCCGTCATCCACTGGCAGCCCAGCGGCTCAATCACACCTTTGTTGCCCAGGCTGTCGCCATGTTCCAGCAATCCCTCTATAAGGTAGGTGATGGTCTCGATCCCTCGATGCGGATGCCAGGGAAATCCCTTGATGTAATCCTCAGGATTATCTGATTTGAAGAAATCAAACAGCAGAAAGGGATCCAGGTCATACACATCTGCATGGGCAAAGATTCTTGTGAGTCTCACCCCAGCGCCCTCCAGGACAGGTTGTCCGGAATATTTTTTGGAAACTTTTCTGATCATGATTTCACCTATTTATTCGTTTCTTGGATGATGGATAAACAGCCTGTTCATTTAGACATCCTTCTTTGAAGTCAGGTTGGATAGTTGAATTCCTAATGAAGGAATTCATCAATATGGTGTATTGAAATTTCTCAAATCAAATCTGTCAAGCACTTTTTTAATGAGAATTGTCGCTACGATGATCTGTACACACAGGATACCGAGCACAGCTAGATCATAAATTAAATTTCCTTCGGCCAGAGTTGCAAGGAAACTTTTAATGAATTGCCCAATCATTATTAGGCATATAAGGATAATTGGAATATAAAGAAAAGCAAGCGTGTTGAAAATGGCTGTACCTAAGATGGCTAGTGAGATAATTAAGCATAACCCTGCAAGTGAGACAAATACCGCCGAACCAGGGGAAAAACTTTGATTAATACCGATGAAGCCGAAGTCCACCGTTAAAGGCATCCCGGGAAACAATTGGTTGATCAGGAATGAAGTGCCAAAAAACATTGCGCCAATGAGAACTGTGAGAATGGTGATTTGCAAAAGTTCTCCCCGCTCCTGAAGCGACAGTACATTGTATTTATAACTCATACAAGACCTCAAATTAATGATCCCTTGAAGCATTTTTGATGCAAAGATCTTAAGAAGATATGTTTTTAGACCACTTGGGTGAAAGGTTGGTGGTTATGTTTATTTTATCATTTTCAACACATCTGGATTTGAATACTCAAAAAGATTTTTTCAAAGTCTAGCGAAGAAATCCAACAGCAGGAAAGGATCCAGATCATTTACATCCGCATGGACAATGATTCTTGTAAGCCTCACTCCCGCGCCCTCCAGGACAGGTTGTCCGGAATATTTTTTTGCGATTTTTCTGGTTGCCATTTGTGGTTCCTAGGTTAGGCAAGTCGGGCATGCAGCGTGATATCAAGGGCAGCGAGCGCCTTCGAGACAGGGCAGTTCTTTTTCGCGCCTTCAGCGAATTCTATGAAAGTCTTTTCGTCTATGCCCGGCACATCTCCTACTGTCTCAAGGACAACACCAGTGATGGTATTGCTTTCATCCATGATCACCTCAGCGCTGGTGGATATCTGCGTTGGAACATGGCCTTTTTTGGAGAGATCCGAGGCCAGCGCCATGGAAAAACATCCTGCATGGGCTGCGGCGATCAATTCCTCAGGGTTGGTTTCAGGGCCTTCCTTAAAACGCGAAAGCCAGGTGTAAGGTCCTTCAAATTGTCCTGATCCCAGACGCAAAGTGCCGCTGCCTTCTCTTGAACTGCCTTTCCATATTGCGGTCGATTTTCGAATTGCCATTCGTATTCTCCTTTGGTAGGGTTAAATTGATTATATCCATCCCGAATAACCAGCTGGCATGAATAACACAACTCTAACAATCCATATACAATTTCAGCTGCCTATTGAAAATGAGGATTATAGAGAAAGATCACGGTTCCTAAAGATCTTCGGTATTACCTGAAGATCATATAGAAAACGGATGCTTGATGGATTCGATCGTCAATCCCTTGATTGAACGGGGCGATCCAAATGGATTTATTGATGAAGATGAGAATGAACCTATATAATCCTTTTCCTCCACCTACCCATGCCCATGTCCCCCCTCATGCGGGGACGATCGGGCAGTTATAAATAATTTGTGGGACCACACCTGAAATCCCAGCATTGCTTCCACATATTCGCGTGCCTGGTCAACCCCTTCATCAACATGTTTCTTAAGTCGCATCGCTTCTTCCAGGCGGTGGTGGATTTGATGTTTAATTTCTTCGCACAGTATCGTTTCAAGGTGGTCTGCGTCTCCAGTCTCAATCGCTTCTTCCGCTATTGGGATCACAGGCCCCACATCCAGCCCGGCAGGTTTTATACCGGTAAACTCAGCGCCTTCACCCTCTCGGTGTAGGCGCACCACCGTTTCAAAAAAGTATAGATCAGCGATCTCTTGCGCAGGTTCACACATTTCCCTGACAGCCAGGGCTTTTTCGAACGCGCCCAGTACCTCGTTTTCACTTTCTTTTTTTACAAACGGCAGCGCCAACTCCACGTTACCTTTCTCCAATGCCGAACGCGCCGCGGTAACGACCGGCCCATCCATTGAATCACAATGAGGGGGCATTTTAACTCTCCTTTCATGGTTCTTTTGGTTGTATCTGAATAAAACACGATCCCGTTTGATCAATGCCGTGAATTTTTCCCTTCACCTCCTTCACTAGTTGATCAGCCTGGTCAATCGTTGTTCCGCTGGGAAGCTCGAGGGTTAACCCTGCATGGATTAGGTCTGGGCCGATAAACTCCGCCTTAAGTCCGCTGACTCCAATTACACCATCAACCTGCATCGCGCGTTGGATGATCTGATCCAGGTAATCCTTACCCGGGCTGCGGCCTAATAGAAAATTGGCATTATCGGCTAGCAGCTTTAAACCCGTGAACGCGATCACCAATCCGATAAAGGTGGATACCCAGGCGCCTGCGTGTTGAAATCCTTTTTGCATGAGGAAAAGAGCAATGAGGGAGGCGATAAACACAATTTCCATCTCCACCAGTGCGGATACCTGGGTTTTTAAGGCTGCGCCTGAAATATCACCTTTCAATATTTTTATCAACGGCAGTGCATACGCAATTATGGCGATGGCTGAAATGATCATCGCCGTCTGGATTTTCCTTGGATCTGCTGTTTGGGGAACACCAAAAAGCTCGGGAATTGATGACCTGAGTGTTTCAACACTGAGAAAGAAGATCAGGATGGACGCCACAATCAGCGAAGCCAGATTTTGGGCTCTGCCGTGCCCAAACATATGATATTCATCGGGTGGTTTTCTAGACCAGAAAATAGAGATTAAAAGAAAGATGGAAATTAATATATCGCTTAGGCTGTCAAAAGCGCCTGCCAATAACAGAGTGATTTGACTTTGAAAATATACGATGATCTGTAAGATAAATAATATTGTGCTGCTGGCAATGGAAGTGTAAAGCGAACGCGCCTCAAAATCTTTTGCGCTCATCCAACCTTTTCCTTATTAACTGGATTATAGCTTATCCCTGATGGTCGCCTTTATAGAAAATAGTCCCCGCGCATGTGCTCATCGCTATTACACATGAGAATAATTCATTTCAGGAATGCTCTTAGGTCTTCAAAAATTTGGGGGGATTATCCCTTGGACATAGATCTCTGTGCATGTTGAAAAGATGGGTTTCTATCGGCTTATATTGAAACGATCAAGATTTTTAACTTCACAATAAGACTTATTAAGCAAAATTAAAGTGGATGTTTCCTCAAACGGAATAATGTAAAGTTAAGCTTTTTCAAGTAATTGGATGAGCGGCTTCTCTCCGCCAGGCATGGATTGGCAGGTCCAGCTGCTCGCCCAGATCATCCCGCGTCAGGATGCGCAGTTCCTCCTCGCCCAGGCCGAAGGGCTGCATCAGGCTGGATGCCGCGCGCAGCAGCAGTTCGCTGTAGTATTCCGTATCGATCGCGGACGGGTTCGGTGCTTCCGGCAGGTCCCAGGCATGCACACCCGGCTCTCCGCGCGTGAACACCAGCCGCACGCGCTGCCCCGGCCGCACAGTCTTTCCGGCGTCCAGCAGTTGCATGGCGGCGCGCGCCCCGGGCGAGGGTACACGGTACCCCTCAAGTTCCTTGCTTATCTTTTTGCCCACGATCAAATTATCCAGCGCGATTCGCCCCTCTCTCAAAGCGCGCAGATACCTGCGCAGCAGGTTCACCGCCTCATCCACCTGCCCGCGCAGTTCCTGCGGGGTCTCGGCGCGCGCCAGGCAGCGCAGCATCTCGCGCTGTACATCCGCGACGAAGGGCGCCGAGTCGCGCCGCCGTAGGTCGATCCCGCGCGCCTTGACGCTGCCGTCCTGGAAGACGCCGAAGTAGCGGTTAGGCACCGGCAGGCGCGCGTCCACTCGCGAGGGCAGGAAAGCCACCCAGCGGTACACGCCGTCCAGCGCCACCGGCAGCGAGGTGCGCGCGGCCACCTCCTCCAGCAGCGGCTGGAAATCTTCCGGCTGCGTGTACCCCTCTTGCTTCACCCACAGCCCGTCCACGTACATGTGCAGCACCTCAAAGCCCATCTCCTCGGCAGCTTCCTTGGCGCGCAGCAGCGCTTCGCGCCCCCAGGTGGTCACCGCCTCATGCGCCTCGATGCGCCCGAAGCGTGCGTTCTTGTATCCCAGATAGCCGAAGCAGGTCACCAGCAGCCATTTGTGCGCCGCCGAGCGCGCCTTGTCCAGCCGCCGGCGCGGGTCCCAGGCGGGCAGGCTCAGCGCGCGCTGTTTGAGCGCCACGCGCTTCTCCAGCAGCGGACCGAGTGTCAGCGGGATCAGGCCCGGCGGATAGTCGGAACTGCCCAGCCGGTCCGGGAAGGGTGTTTCGGGCGAGATGTTGCTGCGCACCATGATGGACGGGTACATCGAGATGAAATCGATCATGCCCACGTCAAAGTGCAGCCCAGTGATCGGCTGGTACACCAGCCCGCCCTGGTCGTAGCGGATCAGCTCGGCCGCGGTCTTGGGTTTCTCGGCCGCCTGTTTGCGCCAAGGCACCAGGATGTCATTGCGCAGCGCGGTGATGATCTGCATGGACGAGATGCCCGTGCCCGGCGAGACGCGCGCCGCCGTTTGAATGGGCAGCCCGGTGATGCGCGCGTTCTCCAGCGCGCCGTCCAGGTCGTAATCCTGCCACATCATGGCGTTGTGCCCGTCAATGTGGCAGCGCCCGTACAGCAGGATCTGCTGCCCGCGGTAGATGATCTGCCCGTAGGAGAAATAGCTGCCTTCCTTCTTGTGCATCACGCCGCGCTGCGGGTCGCGGCTGAGCGGCAGCGGCAGGTTGTGCCTCGCGCCCAGCTCCATCAGGCGCGGCAGCAGCCAGGTGTCGCCGTAGGCGGTCAGCAGCAGGTCGGGGTCCAGTCGCGTGAACAGCGCGCGCAGGTTGATCAGCAGCGGCCGCTCGCTTTTTAGTGAAAAATGATACTCGCGCCCCTCATGCGCGGCGATCAGCGCCCGTGGTTCAGCGTGCGCCGGGTCGCAGTCCGGTCGCAGCGAAAGCACCCGCAGCGGTACGCGCGAGGGATCCAGGTCCCAGGCCGAATCCAGCACGCGCAGTTCGCTCACCAGCCCGCTCTCATCCGCGCGCGCGTAGCAGCGCGCCAGCGGGAAAGTGCCGAATCTGGCAGCGTGCCGCAGGGTGATCCCCAGATCCGCGTCGTAATAATCCAGTTCGGGGAACTGCCGCGCCATCTCCTGGAAAAGCAGGGGCTGCTGGAACGCGTTCTCCGTCTCGATCTTCAGCACGGTGGTCAGCCCGTCCTGCAGGATGTCGCGTTTCTGGTCGCGGCTCAGGCGCGGCTTCAGCGGGTGGCGCTTCAGCCAGGCCCACAGCGCCTTGAGCTGTGCGTTCGGGCCGGCCGCGTAAAAGGTGATCGGAAAATCCTGCCGCAGGCGCTGCCGCCCGCCGTCATCCCCGATCAGCCACAGCGCCAGGCCGCCGGATTCCTCCTCGTAGAGGTCCAGCAGCCAGCCGGTCAGGTCAGGCATTCAGCGCCCCGCGCAGCTCATCCAGCTCGCGTCGCAGGCGCAGTACTTCCTTGTGCTCTTCCAGCAGCATGGAGAGCAGAAAGGTCTCCATGGGCAGGGCGTGCGCCGCGTAGGCGGCCGCCGAAAGGTGCTGGCGGGCGGCAGCAAACAGGTCGTCCAGCGCCAATTGGTCGGCGCGGCGCAGCGCGCGCCGGAAGCGCGCGAAGGCCGCCTGCTCCTGCATGTAGGCCTGGGTGATGGAAGGCAGTGTGCGTCCCATGGTTCAGGCCTCCATCCCCCACAGCGTGGGTGTCTGGGGCGCGGACAGCGCTTCCAGCTGCCAGGCGCCGGCCGCGGCTTCCTGCAGGGTCTCCAGCAGCACGCGCCGCTCCGGGAAGGGCGCGGCGGGCGGCTTGGCGCTCACCACCACCGGTGCGGTCTGGCTCAGCCGCTGCAGGTGGGTGATGCAGCCGGCCAGCAGGCGCCGGCTCTCCTCCACCCGCACGCTCTCATCATAGAAGGTCGCCAGCAGATCGATCACCAGCAGCGGGCCTGCGTCGGCGGGCATCTCCGCCAGCATGGCAGAGGCCTGGTAGCAGGTGAAAGCCCGTGCCAGGTGGATGCGCGCCAGCGCGGAGGTCAGTTCGGCGGTATAGCGGCGCACCGAGCGCGCTACCGGGTACACATTGAAGCGGTTGCCGCCGTCCAGCACGCGCAGGTCGCCGGTCAGCGCCAGCCGCGCCGCGAGCTCCAGCATCATCGGCACGGCCGCGTGTGGGGCGGTCAGCACCAGCAGTTGGTTGTTGAGGGGTAAAGTGAGTGCGTCCATGCCTTAATAATAGAACATTAATTCTATTATGTCATCCCCCGTGCGGGGAAAAAAGCATGAAAAACGGGGTGAAAGCCAGGTGACCCACAGCTTCGGGTGCCTGGATGATCTACCCGAACCTATTGTTTTACAGATAAACTTTTTGGTATCAAGCTATCAGGTGCGTGATCACGATCCGCAGGCCGATGCCGATCAACACCAGGCCACCCAGTACTTCCATATTCTTGCCAAACCGGCTGCCCAACTGGCTGCCGCTCAACAATCCAATGATGGATAGTGCCAGCGAAACTAGTCCGATCAGCAGGCTGGAAACCAGCACATCCAGATTCAATAGTGCGATGGACAGTCCGACACCCAATGCATCAATGCTGGTAGCCACTGACAGCATCACCAGCGAACCCCCGCGCGTCGGATCGTTGCATTCGACCTCCGCCTGGTCGCCGCGTTTGGAGAATCCCTCATAGATCATACGCCCGCCCACCCAGGCCAGTAGCAGCATGGCGATCCAGTGGTCCACGCCTGCGATCAGGTTGACCACCGTGCTCCCGAGCAGCCATCCCAGCAGCGTCATCCCGCCCTGAAATAACCCGAAGTGAAAGGACAATCGGAAGATCGAGCGCGGTGTGCAGGGTGAAGGTGACGCGCCAATGCCCAGGGAGACTGCGAAGCAGTCCATCGCCAGGCCAAAGGCGATCACGATCATCATCCACAGATCAGTCATTGAAAATAATCAGCTTGAAATGAAATGCGCAGGTCACTTAACCGATGAGCGGACAACCATGAACTACTGCTTTCCGGTCTTTATATGGCGTGAGCTGCGAACCGGAAAATTTTACCACCCTTGGATAAATTCTTTAGTAAACCAAATCTTTTGTAGGTCAGGCTTTAGCCTGACAAAGTTATAGCCTGTCAAATTACAGTTCAGTCTTAACCACCAGTGTTTACACGCCTGGGATCAATCTGCGACCGCACCTTTCTGCGCGCAAATTGAGAAATAATACCTCAGCAATCCCGGCCTTCGCGCCACTCGCTCAAGTCCCAATCCTTCAATCTCTCGCGCAGTTCTTTCCTTGCCCGCAGATGAAATTTACGCAGGAGATGCTGGACATGGGTTTTAACAGTTTCTGGCGAGATCACCAGGCGTGCGGCAATCTGGCGGTTTGTCAGGCCGCCGCACATCAATGCTGCGACCTGCTTCTCGCGCGCCGAGAGCTTCTCCCAGCTGCGATGATCGCTATCCTTCTGGCGGTGGGCTTCTAGGCCTTGACTGAGCAGCAGCAGGATGATCTCATCCGGCGTTCGGCTTTCCTGTAATGCCAGGGTTTCCAGATCACGAAGCAGATTATCGTCAACAGCCTGATATTTTCTAATCCGCGAGGTTTTTGAAACGCTGGTCTGAAGATGATTCCAGAGGCTCATGCCTTTATTATATAGAACATATTTTCTATTGTCAACCACAAATTAACCGGGCTTTGTGATTAAATCAAAAGCCGGGGAAGCGGCTTGCCCCGGCTTTCTCGCGCCGTTTGATGACGGCCTTGATCGGGTTTTATCCCTGAATTTGGTTTATTCTTTCCACAATGAGTAGTACCACTTGTTCGAGTATGCCGCATTTGCGTACCAGCCTCTCACATATCTTGGCTGATACGAACGCGTCTTTATATGGTAGAGAAGAATAGCAGGTGCATATTCGTGGTATGCAGGGTTGTAAACCTCTTTATAAAATGCATCTCGCTCCTCTGGATCTGTGATCTGCACACCTTCAGTGGCCATATCGCAGAACCGTTGCCGGTCCTTCTCCGGGAAACCCTGTTTGAAGGGATAGTAGCCGCAAGTGAATGCAGAGATCCAGTTATGCGAGTCGTAATAATCACCGATCCATCCGATAATGAAAATCGGTATCTTCTTGGCTTCAATAGTGCGCAGAAATGATGCCCATGGCAAACCCACCACTTCAACCACATACTGCTCGCCGGCTTCCTGGATGCCTGCTTGCAGAAGTTCCGCGATGGTTTGCCGCAATGTATTGCCCACGTTGTAGACTGCCGAGAATCGGAATCCTACCTCACTGACTGGTTGGGATTCACAAGCGTCAGCGGCCGTCTTGGCTTCGTCATAAGCTGCCTGGAGCTCAATTAGATCAACCGCAGCCGTCTCGCCTTCCGCGGGTGCAGCAGATGCATCCAGAGCAGCTTTGGCTTCTTTCGCTTCGAGATCTGATTCAGTGCAAGTTGTCCAATAGGAATTCTCCAATTCCTGTTTGCACATTTCCACATCATAGGTAAATTGATCCGCATTTTCATCATATCCGGACATGCCGGGAAGCATGACCACGGGTGCGCGTTCACCTTCACCTAGCAATACTTGTTCGAGGAAAACATCATAATCAAAGCAGTAGCTGAACGCCCGGCGTATCGCAGGATCAGCAAAGAAATCTGCCGGTATTCCATCCCCATCCAAATGTCCCGAACCCATAAAGTTGTTCCCGCCCTCAGTGTTAATTGCCATGCTGAAACCAATATCTGTACGGGCATTGACTGCCAGGATATCGGTATATTTCACAAAGGGCTTTCCTGGATCAAATTCGGTCATTGGTTCGCCTTCCAGATATTGATCATAGGTCTCTTGGGCGCCCACATACTCATCCAGTATTGGCCAGTCTTCGGTTGAACCTACTTGTAGGTTGTCCGCGTCACCCGCTTGTGTCATCGCTAGTCGGGTTGAAAATTCATCCACTCGCTTAAGGACAATAGTTTTCAGTTTTGGTGCGCCGGTAGGCATGCCTTCCCACATCGGCTCAGTTACCCAGTAATCCTCATTTGCTGTCAAGACGATTTCCTCACCTGGCGTCCAGTGATCAAACTTATAGGGTCCGGTACCCATCGCAGAGGTGCCAATTGGATATTGATTAAGTTCTTCGGCTGTCATCGAATACCAATTCGGCCACGATTCACAATCCCCATCCCATCCGCCGTTGGCGCCCACCCAGGCTTTTTTCTGGATACTGCCCCAGTATCCCAGGAATGTCGAAAGGAATGGCGCCCAGGGTTGCTCTAGATAGAATGTAACAGTATTTTCTTCCGGATTGGCTACGACCTTGGATTGGACTTGTTCACAGACTTCTATAATTCTCTCCGTAGGATATGCCTTCACCGCCTCGCGGTCATCATAAGGGGGATTTTCCGGATCCAGGATATCCACTATATCGTTCGAACTCGCGCCAAAGAGAGGTTGTACCCACATCCATTGCGGAGAGTTGGTCCCGCCGGCAAGAATATTGCGGTGCCAGCTAAACGCCACATCGTCCACGGTCAATTCCGATCCGTCATGGAACTTAACGCCTTCCCGAATCTTGAAAGTGTATACAAGTCCATCCTCGGATATTCCGCCATTTTCAATGGAAGGCACCTCTGTTGCCAGCCATGGGACAAATTCTGTCACCGAATCCTTTTTATACCAAAGCAGGCGGTCATACACATTATCGATCACCTCGCCTCCTGCAGATTCATATGAGTGGCTGATATCTAAGGTGTCCGCCTCGCCAAATTGGGTTTCCACCCAGGTGGTTGGATCTTTGGATGTTGTTGCTGCCGGTGCTCCCGCAGGGCTTTCCGCGCTGGGGCCGCATGCAGCAATGGCTGCTGTTAAAATTGTTGCGATTAATAAAACGGGTAAAAATTTGGAACGCATCTGATTCTCCTTTTTTGGTCGAACGGAAATAAATTGAAACCCCAAAAACCTCCTGAACAATTAAAGATTTCCCAACACAGGGATATCTTTAATTAAAAGAAAATTCCCCAACAGCGTATTAGTTGGCTGGGGAATTTTTTTATAGACAGTTGGATAATTTATTCTAGGTCATTTGACCAATTGATTTCTTAATGCAAAAGCGACTGCCTCCGAACGGTTGGTGACATCCAGTTTCGCAAGTATATTTGAAACATGCGCCCTGGCAGTGGAGCGGCTGATAAACAGTTTTTCTGCGATCTCAGGATTGCTCATTCCCTCCACCATCAATGAAAGCACCTCCTTCTCGCGAATGGTGAGTGCGTCGATGGATTCTTTTTGCTTCTCTTGCATCACCAGGTTCAGTGTGACTTCAGGAGCAATGGTCGGCTTTCCGGAATATGCGGACCGGATGGCGCTCAATAGGTCCTCCCCGCTGACATTTTTCAACAGATAGCTGATTGCTCCCTCGCGGAGTGCTTCCTTGACCATATCCGGCTCCTGAAAGCTGGTCAATGCGATGATTTTCGCTTTGGGTGCTTTTACTCGGATCTCGCGAATGGCCTCGATCCCGGTTTTTATCGGCATCACTAAGTCCATTAAAATGACATCAGGCTGTTTCTCGATGCAGATTTCAACGGCTTCTGCTCCATTGGATGCCTCACCTACAATTACAATTTCATTGGTGACCGCAAGGTATGCGGATAACCCCTTTCGCACAACCTCATGATCATCAACCAACACTACAGCGATCTTATTTGCACCCGCCATCTTGGATTCCCTTATTTTTCCATTCTAAAGTAATCTTCGTCCCTTTTTTTATCTCGGAATCGATTTTAACTTTGGCGCTGATAGTCTCTGCACGCTCATTGATATCTTTAATTCCGAAATGCACTCCTTGGATCTTTCCTTCTTCAAAACCAATTCCGTCATCCGCAATGAACATTTTAGCACTGGCAAAGACCTGTCCTGACCTTTTATAAGATTTTGATGCGAATGCAATTTCGACATTTTTTGCCCTTGAATGCTTAATAATGTTTGTGGTGATCTCCTGTGCAATTCGATAAAATTGAAAATGCACATCTCCCGGTAATGGATACGTCTCTGATATCTCGATCGTTACCCTCATCCCGGCTCTCCCTCGCAGTGTGTCTGCCATTTGTCGCAGCAGTTCCGAAATGGATATATCTTTGATCACATTGGGCCGCAATTCAATCAGTAAAGCTCGCATTTCCGCCAACGCCGATCGGTTTAGATTTTGCAGATCTGTTAGGGATTCCTCCCCTTTCCCCAAATCGCTTCTCAGTGTCTGCGGAAGAGACTCTGCAATAAGGTTGGCGGAAAAAAGGGTTTGAGTAATGGCATCATGTAAATCCCTGGCGATTCGATTGCGCTCGCTTACGACTGCAATTTCTTCCGTGGCTTTTCTCAATCGGGCATTTTCCATCGCTAAAGCTGCCTGATCAGCTAATGATTTTAAAAGGGTGATGTTTTCATCATTCATCTTTATTTCGGTATTTTCCATTACAGCCAATCCGCCCAGCACCAGGTTGGCGGACAAGATTGGAACAACTTTTAATGCGAATTGTTCTGCGCCGATTTTTGAGCGTACTTCAGCAGAAAAAATACTTTTTGTTTTTTCTATTTTTTCCGCCCATTCTTGGATCAATGGATCGATTTGTAGGATAATGTCATCAGCAATGAACTGCTTTGGATCGGTTGTCGAAAATGCGATGATCTGCGTATCCCTTCCTTCTTCTTTCGAAAAAATTAATGCCAGGGGCGATTCAACCAGCCTTGTAGTTTGACAAACAACAAAATCAAGGCTTTCCGCGAGGCTGAGGTTTGAATTGATACGTACCAAAATTTCTCGCAATCCTTCTGCAACTTTGCGCCTTTTCTCAATGTCCTCAGTTCTTTCCAGTACTTCTCTTTCCAGTTTTCGGCTGTATTTCTGAACATTGCTAACGCGCATTTGAATACCGGCCAAAATTAAGGTGAGCATGACTAAGCCTGCGCCTACTTGGTTGGCCCTTTTTTCCCAAAAAGGAGGGTTGATCGCAATCGTCATCGCAGGGATGGATTCTCCCCAGATGCCGTCATTATTCGCCCCTTTGATTTCGAGCGTATAGAGTCCGCCCCCGAGGTTTTCATATTGTTGGTATACACCGCTGTCGGTGATCGTCCAGTTCTCTTCAAGCGGAATAAGGCGATAGGCTACGAGGTTCTTGTCCCGCTGAATAAAGTTGAAGTTGGATACCTTGAATTCATAGTAGTTTCTTGGCCATTCCAATTCAATGGAATGGGTGAGCTCCAGTGAAGCAGGCAGTTTGATTTCTTCCCTGTTTTGAGTAAAACTACCTAATATCACCGGCGGTTGAAAGGGATTGAGGGGTACCAATTCAGGGCGGAATATAGAAAACCCGTTGGTACCTCCAAAAAAGACCAGCCCATCATTCGCTACAAGAGAAGATCCAGGATTAAATTCATTCGATTGCAATCCGTTCGGATATTGAAAAATTGCTTCAATTTGGAGGTCGATCCCGATTTTGGCAATTCCATTGCTGCTTGCAGCCCAGATATTTCCTTGTAGATCTTCTGCCAGCGCATAAATGACATTGCTTGGTAAGCCATCTTCCTCATTCATTACAAGAAAGGAATTTGTTTCCGGATCGAATCGATTCAGGCCGCCCATGGTCGCAATCCAGATCATGCCGTCTCGTGTCTGGATCATTTGGTTGATATTGTTGTCGCTGATACTGTTTGATACACCCGGGATGCTTGAAAACCTGGAGAACTCATTCACATCAGGATAGATAAGATTCAAGCCCCCACCCCTGGTTCCAATGTACGTGATCCCACGGGTATCTATTAAAATAGAACTCACAATATTACTGCTGATTCCGCGCAGATTGTCAGGATCAAAGGAATAAGTCCTTGTTATTCCCGAATTGGTATCGATGGAAATTAAACCTGATCCATAGGTGCCGATCAATAAACGGCCCGGAGCCGATTCGGCAATATCCAAAATGATGGATTCCGAAAGTATGCCTTCCTCTGTCAGATCTGATTCTTCTGGAGGTTTGTATTCAACGAATTGTTTGCTTTCCTGATCCAAGAGGAATAATCCGGAGGAGGTTCCAGCCCAAATGCGTGCGTCATAACTTTTATGAAGTGTAAAGATCTGAACTGGTGACGATCCCATGATCAGGCCTTCGTTTACCGGGTAATGTTCAAATGTGCCATTTAATGTATTGTAGCGATCGACTCCAACACTGGTTCCAACCCAGAACCCTATATTCGAATCTTCCTCAAAAGCCCAGATCATATTCCCGCTGACCGACTCCGGCTTATTGGGATCATGGGTATTATGCGTAAAAAACTCGGAGGAAAAATCAAACCGGTTGATTCCTCCGCCCGAGGTGCCCACCCAAATCGCTCCGGAGCGATCCTGAAAAATTGTGTTGATTAATGGATTATTCAACAGTCTCGTGGTGTCGATTTCTTGCGAATCATACCCATACCGAAAAAAGCGGTTTTCGCGTTCGTTATACTCATTTAGCCCGTTATTGGTTCCCACCCAAAGAGATCCATTTTGATCGATCATCATCGACAAAACCAGATTGCTGCTGAGAGAATACAGATCATCCATGTTAAAACGGTAATGCTCAAAACTTCCGGTGATGAGATTGAAACAATCCAACCCGCCGGAGGTACCGATCCAAATCTTTCTTTCCCCTTCATCCTCCAAAATCGCCTGAATTTGATTGTTGATCAGAAATTGGGGCTCATTTTCAGGAAGTGAAGTATCCAAAGGAATTGGGCGCCGCGTCCAATAATAATCAAAGTCACTTCTGTAGATCATCTCTGACTCAAAATCAAAAGATGCCGGAGGATTCTGAAAATCCCTTTGAAATATGACAATCTCCCCGCTGCGCGGGTTCAACCTGTTTAGCCCATTGGATGTGCCCACCCAAAGATATCCCCGCGAATCTTCAAAAATGACTCGAACATAATTGTCGCTGATTCTATTAGTGCGGGATTCATCCATTGGGTAATGGATAAATTCACCTGATTGTTGGTCAAATCGGTCAAGACCACCGCCCCAGGTGCCGATCCAAATATTGCCGTCACTATCCTCATGAATTGCTCGAATGCGGTTGCTGGAAATAGAACGGGGATCATAGGCATCATGAAAGAATCGCAGGAAGGTGTTCCGTTTTCGATCATACAAATTCAAGCCATTGTCTGTGCCGATCCACAAGTTGTTCCGTGAATCTTCATGAATCGCCCAGATGTGGTTGTCGGAAATAGAATCCTGGTCGTCAGGATTGTGTGTGATCACAACGAATTCATCACCGTCAAACCGGTTAAGCCCGTGATCAGTTCCGATCCACATATAACCATAAATGTCCTGGGTGATCACTCTTACTGTGTTTTGCGAGAGGCCATGCTCGCTGGTGATCCGCTCAAAAATGAAATTCCTCCCATTGGGAGACTTGGGTAATTGAGATTCAACCCCTGCCCATAATTGGTTGATGTTCACCGTGCTCCCGGGAACTTCCGGATTCTTTTCATTTGAATTGATTTCTTCTGTTGGCAGATTAACCGCTGGTGTACACCCGGCAAGAAAAATGGATAAAGAAAATAAATAAATGAAAACAGTCCTGGAGAATCTCATGGAGATCGAAGGGAATAAGGGTTCAAGAAAATCTAATCGCAATTCTCCACTTTTTCAATATCAGGGAAGAATTGGCGCAATGTGCCTTCCACCCATCCCTTTAAAGTGGCCGGCTGAAGCGGGCATTTCTCGCAGGCTCCACCCATTCTTACGCGAACGGTATTCCCTTCCAGTTCACAGAATTCCACCCGCCCGCCATGGAATTGCGCGATATAGGCATCCAATTGATCGATTAATCCACGGATTCGTTCTTCCCGAGTGTGGTCATGGGTATGTTCATATTTTTCGATTTGCATTTTTCACCTTTCGCTAATTTTAAAGCATGGGTGATGTTTGATCACCATTCTTATCGATCTGTTTAATGAATTGAGGTGAATTGAGCTTTCTTTCAGTGATGGAAGCGACGTATGGATCAAGGATCTTCCTCATTTCATTTTTGATTGGAGGGGAGAGCTTAAGGGTTTGTATTTTTGGAAAACTGCTTCGTTGTAGATACCTTAGATACTTTAACACCGCTTGGGATGCCGGCAGCAGGTCCTGTTGGAATTGATTGCAGAGCGGGCAAATAACGCCGCCTTGGCTGACGGAGAAATACTGATCCTGTTGGATGATCTCTCTTCCGCAATTCACGCAATGGAATAATTCCGGCTTAAAGCCTGTAACCTGTAGGAGCTGCAACTCGAAATAAGTGGCCGGCACAAATGGGTCATCGGATTGATCAATCTGTTTGATCGATCCAAGGATCAGGTGAAAGATTGAAGAATCCGGGAGGTCATCCACAGTTAATCGATCCGCTAACTCCAGAATATAAGCGGCTAATCCGGTCCGGTATAGATCACTGCTGATATGAGAATAAGTTTCAATCGTATCTGCCTGGGTTAAGATCCAAAAGTTTTGGCCTTTGGCGAGCACTAAAGCGCTGTGCGTGAATGGTTCAATATGCGGGCTTTTTCGAGAGCTCGATTTCCTGACGCCTTTGGCGAGGATGGTTGTTTTACCGAGTTCTGGTGTGAAAACACGCAGGATACGGTCTGCTTCTCCATAATTACGATGGGAAATAATAACCGCTTCAACTTTTTGAATGCGGTTGAAAGCGGGCATGAATAACCTCTATTACACCAGACTGTCGGATCGAAAAGCCCCAGGGAGCAGGTCGTTTACTGTCTTTTCTGCGGTGATTTTTTCATTCTCATCAGCGACGATCACTTGCATTTCGAGATTGAATTCCGCCATCACCTGCCTGCACGAACCGCAGGGCATGCCCCCATTTTTAGTCACCACAGCAATGGCTTTGAGGTCCTTCTCTCCGTTCGAGACCGCTTTGAAAATCGCAACGCGCTCGGCGCATATCGTCACCGGAAAAGCGGCATTTTCGATATTGACTCCATCGTAAATTTTTCCCGATTCGGTCAGCACAGCCGCCCCGACGGGGTAATCTGAATAAGGTACATGCGCCCATTTACGCGCTTGGTTGGCAATTCGAATGAGATCGATCTTTTTTTCCAGATCCATGTCCATCTACTCTTCCCTCCTGGTTATTTCTTCTTTATCGGCTTGGCAGGAACGCCCACGACTACCGTATCATCCGGCACGTCTTCTCTGACCACGGCTCCCGCACCTGTCTTTGCCCCCTTGCCGATCTTCACTGGTGCAACCAGCATGGTATCGCTGCCGATGAATGCGTTATCGCCAATCTCTGTTTTATATTTTCCCTTGCCGTCAAAATTGCAGGTGACCGTACCCGCGCCAATGTTCACATTCTCACCGATCTCGGCGTCGCCGATGTAGGAGAAATGCCCCATCTTGGTTCCAGGACCTAAATGTGAGTTCTTGATCTCTCCGAAGTTACCCATGTGCACATGATTATCCAAATGGGCGCCTTTTCTCAAATGCCCGAATGGCCCCATATCCACATCATTCTCCAATTTCGCGCTTTCCAGTACGGCATATACCACCCGGCACCGATCACCCAGGCTTGTGTTGTGGATCATCACCGAAGGACCAAGTTCACATTCTTCCCCGATGACTGAGTTCCCCTTCAGATACACTTCAGGATAGATGATGGTATCTCTGCCAATTATCACGGATGGTTCAATGTAGGTTTTATCCGGATCGATAAAGCTCACGCCTTCCAACATCCACTTTGTATTTATCCTCTTTTGAAGTGCTTTCGTGGCTTCAGCCAAATGAACTCGGTTGTTGATCCCGATGGACTCATCCCGGTCCTGGATCTCATAAGCGCCGATCGAATATCCTTCTTCGTAAGCCTTTTTTACCAGGTCGGTCAGGTAATATTCGCCCACAGCCGATGGCTGGATCTTGTCGAGTGTTTGCCAAAGCCATTCAGCATCAAAGCAGTAAGGATTTGAGTTCAGCTCGTGGATTTTCTTCTGGTCCGCGGTTGCTGCTTTGTCCTCCACGATCCCGGAAATCCTGCCGGATGAATCCCGCACTATGCGGCCGAATTCACGCGGGTCATCCGCAAATACGGTGCAGATTGTCAACGGCGAATTTCCTTTAATGTGTGTTTTAACTAAAGCCTGATAAGTTTCTTTAGTGATGAGAGGGAAATCGGAGTTGGCAACCACAATTAGATCCGATTTTCCTTTAAGTATTTCTCTTGTGCATTTAACGGCATGCGCTGTGCCTAATTGGGGTTCCTGCAAAACATACCTGGCTTGGTCTCCCAGGGTATCCTTTACCAGGTTAGCGCCGCTCCCGATCACAACAACGGGCGGCTCAGTACAAATTTCAGAAACGGCCTCAATGATGTAACCTACCATGGGTTTGCCAAGTAATTCATGCAGGACTTTTGGCTTCGAGGATTTCATCCTTGTTCCCATCCCTGCTGCCAGTATGATGGTCTCAACTGTTGGATTATTTGTTTTCATCTCTTCAAGTCCGTTTAATAAGATCAACAGGGGGAAAAGGCTGGGGCGCTCGGAGTCGAACCAAGATCCACGGATTCAAAGTCCGGTGTGCTGCCATTGCACCACGCCCCATTAATCACGAACGCTAAACGGGTAAGAATTTTAACATAATATTCTTATACCATCCGATAAAAAAGGTCTTATGTCTCCATAAGACCTTTGTCTTGAATTTTTTTTGAAGGTTATGCGCCCTTTCCGCGCATGCGCGGATCCATGATGTCGCGTAGCGCGTCGCCAACCAGGTTCCATCCGAGGACAAAAAATAGCAGCGCAGCGCCCGGGAATACCAGGATCCACCAGTACTTGCTCAATTGTGGGATCCAGTTGCGCGCAAAACTAACCAGTTGTCCCCAGTCAGCATAACCGATCTCGGTGCCGATGCCCAAAAAGCTCAGTGCGGCAAAGCTCACTACAATCGTGCCGATGTCCAGCGAGGCGACAACCAGTGTCGGATAGATCGCGTTCGGTATGATGTGCTTGAACATGATCTGGGTGTCGGTGGCGCCCACTACTCTGGCCGCCATCACGTAATCCCTTTCACGCACCGAAAGGATGTCACCGCGGATCAAGCGCGAATAACCCATCCAACCGAATACCACCAATGCGATGGTTGCCGGCCAGAGTCCCTTGCCTAAAACGGGTGTCAAAATAGCCGAAAGCGTCATGGCGGAAAGGATGAAAGGAAAGGTTTGGAATATTTCTGTAATGCGCATGATGATGATGTCCAGCAGCCCGCCATAGAAACCTGCTAGGCTTCCGATGATGATGCCCAGGAAGAGAGTGATACCCTCAATGATCACACCCACCTTGATCGCTGTCCGTGTACCCCAAACCACGCCGTAGAACAGGTCCCAGCCGCCGCTGGCCGTCCCGAAGAAGTGGACCCACTGGTCCTTTCCCGTGAGTGGTTGGTACCAGAAGGGTAATTCCGGCGCCTTGCTTTCCCATAGATCGCCAGGTGCTTTCGGATAGGGGCTGTATCCGTCGCGTAGGATCTTAAAAGGATCGCGCGCATTGGCAAGCGGGGGTGCAATAACCGGGGCAAAGACTGCCACCAGCACGAAGAACAGGATCAATCCAAATCCAATGATCGATAATGGGTTGGTGAACACGCCGATGATGATCCTGGCAAGTTCGGGTCCCAGGAGTTTTTCCAGCCGTCCGATCCTGCGCTCGGTATATTCACCGATCAAGCCGGAAACTTGTGAATCAGTTACTAGTAGATCTGCCATATTCTGTTCCTTTCCTACGATAGCCTTACTCGTGGATCAAGGAATGCATAGGCAATGTCCACAATGAGATTCGAGAAAAGCAGGATGACACCTGTCAATAGGACAAATGACAAAACCGTGATGACATCCAACTGAACAGCCGCAGCCGCACCAGCCGATCCGATCCCAGGATAATTGAAAATAGTTTCGGTGATGGTCACGCCGCCAAGCAAACCAGCGATCGTTAATCCAGCCATGGTAACTACGGGGATCAACGCATTCGGTCGGGCATGCTTATTGATCACATCCTTGTTTCTTACTCCTTTTGCGCGAGCGGTGGTGATGTAATCCTGGTTCAGGGACTCAAGCATGGATGAGCGCATTACCCGTAGGAAAAGCGCCCAATAGATATAAGAAAGAGTGATAATTGGCAGCACCATGTGCCGTAACGCATCCAGAAAGATATCAAACCGGCCATTCAGTAATGCGTCTATGGTGATGAAATTGGTATAGCTGGTGAATTGTTGGCTGTTGATGACCATATTGAAGGCATCCGATATCCTTCCTGGCGGGAACCAGCCGTTGTTTGCATACAACAGCATAAGCAGCAACAGACCCAATACAAATGAGGGGAAAGAATAACCAATGATGCTGAATACCCGTGCCACCTGATCGATAAATTTATTATGATTAACCGCAGAAATAATACCTAACCAAACCCCGATTCCAATCACTGGGATGATGGAATATAAGACTAATTCAACTGTTGCAGGGAATCTCCTTTTAACCATTTCAGCCACAGTTGTATTGCCTGAGCGGGAGTAACCAAACTCACCTCGAAGAATTCCGCCTGTTTTTTCACCTGTATCCATGTCCCTTGTGCCGGTCATCCAGCGCCAATATTGAACCAAAAACGGATCTTCCAGTCCATATCGTCGAATAACAGAATCCATCGCGTGTTCATTTTTGGGGATATCCCGGATATAAAGCGCGGCTCTTTCTGCCGGTTCAAGGAAAGAGAGCATACCAAAAATCAGCAGGGTCACACCGATCAATATCACTGGAATAAGAAGTAATCTTCGAATGATATATTGTGTCATAACTTGTTAAAACCTTTCTAGTCTGGGAGTGCCCAAAATGGGCACTCCCAAATTTTTTACCGAAATTAGTCTTTGGAAAGCACATAGTACCAGCGGTTGGAGTACATCGGGTTGGCGTACCAGCCATTGATCCAACGCGGTTCATAGTGCCGCTGCTTGGTGTTGAAAAGCAGGATGGATGGGGCAGTTTCGTGATATTTCGGGTTGAAGACCTCTTTGTAGAACGTATCGCGCGCTACGGGATCGGTCTCAGTTACACCCTCGGTGCAGATCTGGACAAATTCCTGGCGTAACGCCTCGGGGAAGCGCTGGACAAACGAGTAGTAGCCAGCGGTGAAGGTGTAGGTCCAGTTGTGGGTGTCATAGTAGTCGGACAGCCAGCCAATGATGAAGATAGGCAGCTTCCGTGCGCGGTTGTTGCTCAGGAAGGTCGGCCAGGGCAGACCAACGGTTTCAACCACATACTGTTCGCCGGCTTCCTGCAAACCAGCCTGCAGAACTTCCGCAATGGTCTGGCGCTGGGTGTTGCCGGTGTTGTAGACAGCGGAGAGGCGGAAGCCAACTTCACTTAGGGGCTGAGGTTCGCATGCATCAGCAGTCGCTTGCGCTTCAGCTGCAGCAGCTTCGAGTTCAGCCAGGGTTGCGGGGGCTTCTTCGCCTTCGGCAACTGGTTCGGTGGGTTCCACATAACCAGCAACTGCTTCGGCGGCAGCTTCCGCGGCTTGTTCAGTCTCGGTGCAGGTTGTCCAATACGAATTGGCAAGTTCTTCCTGGCACTTTGCGACGTCATAGGTATACTGCGGAGCATTCTCGTCGTATCCAGCCATACCGGGCAGCATCAAGGTTGGAGCGCGGACGCCTTCGCCCAGTACTACATCGGCTAGATAGGTGTCATAGTCGAAGCAGTAGTTGAACGCGCGGCGCACTGCAGCATCCTGGAAGAAAGTGGCTGGAATACCATCACCATCCAGCTTCCCGCTGCCCATGAAGGAGTTGCCGCCATCGGTGTTGAGTCGGAACTGGAAACCTACATCTGTGCGGTTGTTGAGCACCAGGATATCGGTCACCTTTACCAGGGGTTTGGTGGCATCCATTTCAGCTAACGCCTCACCGGATACCCACTGTTCGTAAGTTCCTTCCACGCCAACCAGTTCATCAACGATCGGCCAGTCCTCAGTGGAACCAACCAGAACGTTATCCGCATCTCCAGCTTGTACCATCGCGAGACGGGTGGAGAATTCATCCACCTGCTTGATGATGACAGTCTTGAGGGCTGCGGGTCCGGTGGGAGCGCCTTCCCAAGCGGGTTCGCTCATCCAGTAATTCTCATTAGCGGTCAGGACAATTTCCTCACCGGGGGTCCAATGATCAAACTTGAATGGGCCAGTGCCCATGACGCTTGAACCAAGAGGGGTCGCATTGTATTCTTCCGCGGTCCAGCTGTAGAAGGGCGTCCAGGAGGCGCAGTCGCCATCCCAGCCGCCATTCGCTCCAACCCAAGCCTGGCTCTGGATCGCTCCCCAACCGCCACCAGCCAGAGTGCCCAGGAAGGGCGCCCAGGGCTGTGCAAGCTTGAAGGTCACTGTGCCAGCCGCTTCGTCGGGCACAATGCGAGCCTTCAGGTCTTCGCAGACGGACTGTAGGACTGCGGCGTCATAAGCGCCTAGCAGTTCACGGTCGTCATAGGCAGGTTCAACGTAGCTGTCCAGAATGGACTGGGGGACAGCCAGATCTGCGCCATTGGCTAAAGCATCGACAACCTCGGACACATCGGAGACGCCGGCGCCGTACACGGGTTCGGTCATCATCCACTGCGGTGAGCTGGTGCCGCCGGCCAGAATGTTGCGCCAGAAGGTGAAGGCGACATCATTCACGGACAAGGGGGTGCCATCATGGAATACCACACCATCGCGGATCTTGAAGGTGACGGTAAGGCCATCTGCTGAAATTCCGCCGTTTTCCACTGAGGGAACTTCCGTGGCGAGGAAGGGCACAAATTCGACCGCTGAATCTTTCTTGAAGAAGATCAGGGTGTCCATTGTGTTCTGGAGAATTTCACCACCGCCGGTTTCGTAGGTCAGGGATGGATCCAGGGTCTGGGGTTCGCCAAAGGTGGTTTCCACCCAGGTAGTCGGGTCCTTGGAAGTTGCGGGTGCTGCAGCGCCGCCTTCTTCTGCCGCGGGGGCAGCAGAGGGGCCGCAAGCAACTGCTAACAGTGCCAGGACTGTTAAAACACTAAATACTGCAAAAAATTTACGCATCTTGCTCCTCCAAATAGGTTTTTGTTTCAAATTGCTCGCTTAGTGTACAAAAATATTTTTGCATCGCTCTTTTTTTCCATCACCTCCTTTTAAGTTCTTTGCTTTTCTGCCAGAAGTGGCAGGCCACAAAGTGATCGGGTTCAACCTCTTCCCAGGCAGGACGTTCATCGGCACATATCTGCTGCGCGAGCGGGCAGCGTGTGCGGAAACGGCAGCCGGAGGGCGGGTTGATCGGAGAAGGCACGTCACCTTCCAGGATAATTCTCTGTCTTTTTTCTTCAACAAAGGGATCGGGTATCGGAACAGCTGAGAGTAGGCCGATAGAATATGGATGAAGCGGATTCTCATACAAGGTAGTTCGATCTGCAAGTTCCATAAAAACACCCAGATACATGACGATCACTCGGGTGCTGATATGGCGTACCATCGAAAGATCATGCGCTATGAAGACGTAGGTCAATCCTAGTTCGCTCTGAAGGTCTTCCAGCAAATTAACGACTTGCGCCTGAATGGATACATCCAACGCGGAAATCGGTTCATCACAAACGATCAAATTGGGTTCCAAAGAAATTGCCCGGGCAACGCCAATGCGCTGCCTCTGGCCGCCGGAAAACTCGTGTGGATAGCGATCCACATACGCAGGATTTAGGCCGACCTGGGTTAAAAGGGATTTAACTTTTTCTCGGATCTCATTCCCCCGGTATAGTCCATGCACAATCAGGGGTTCGCCGACGATCTGTTCAACGGTCATGCGCGGGTTCAGCGACGCATAAGGATCCTGGAAGATCATCTGGATCTTTCGCCTCATCTGACGCATTTCCTCGCCGCGCAGCTTAACCAGGTCCTTGCCTTCAAAAATAACCTTGCCCTCTGTAGCAGGATAAAGTTGCAGAATAGTGCGTCCGGTTGTGGTTTTTCCGCAGCCGGATTCACCCACCAAACCAAGCGTCTCACCTTTGCGAACTTCAAAACTAACATCATCCACCGCGTGTACATATCCGACCGTGCGTTGGATCACCCCGCGCTTGATCGGGAAATACATTTTTAGATTTTCGACTTTTAGGATGGTTTCGTTAGTTATCATATTCGCGTACCTTCCCTGAGTAAGTATCCACCCAGCAGGCTGCTGAATGGTCCTTGCCCACAGGGATTAACGGGGGATTTTCTTGCAGACATTTTTCAATTCGATATGGGCAGCGCGATACAAATGGGCAGAATTTGGGAATCTTGAATAATACAGGTGGAACGCCTTCAATGGATACCAACCGTTTCTTTTCATCCATATCCAGGCGCGGCAAACTTTTGAGCAATCCGATGGTATAGGGGTGTTCAGGTCTCTTGTATATATCCTTGACCTTGGATTCTTCAACCACATAGCCGCCGTACATGACATTTACCCGCTCGGCTAATCCGGCAACCACCCCCAGATCATGGGTGATCCAGATGATCGCCATACCCAGCTCGTCGCGCAGGCTTTTTACCAGGTCAATGATTTGCGCTTGGATGGTAACATCCAGAGCGGTGGTCGGTTCATCGGCGATGAGAACTTGAGGTGAACAACTGAGCGCCATCGCGATCATTGCTCGTTGGCGCATTCCACCAGAAAACTGGTGCGGGTAATCCTTTAATCGGTCCTCTGGATTGGGTATCTGCACCATGTTAAGCAATTCAACGGCACGATCCCAGGCTTGCTTCTTGTTCATGCCCAAATGAATTTCCAGAGGTTCCATTAACTGCCGGCCGATGGTGTGAACCGGGTTGAATGAAGTCATGGGATCCTGGAATACCATCCCGATTTGTCCCCCTCGGATATGGCGTAATTCTTCTAAAGATAATTTTAATAAATCCTTGCCCTGAAAATCAACAGTTCCGTTGACAATCTCGCCGGGTGGCATGGGGATCAATCTCAAGACAGATAATACAGATACGCTTTTTCCGCATCCGCTCTCCCCCACAATTCCCAGGGTTTCACTTTCATCCAGTTTAAAAGATACGCCATTAACTGCGTGGACGATTCCTTCCCTGGTTCGGAATCTGGTTTCCAGGTTTTTTACATTTAATAATTCAGCCATGCATTTTTACCATTCTTGGGATCTCGGTCGAAGGGGTTGAGGAAATAACCCGCACGACCTGGTTATGTCCGATGCATTTTACAACACTTGAAAATCAGTGTCAACTTATGAATCTTCATCATGATCCCGTAAAATTTTCTCTCCTTTCAATATTTCCTTCATTTCAATTGCATTCCCCGCTTAAACCTATGGCTTCCAAAGCGGAGAAGAGCCCATCCTCAGTTTTTATGATATCCGGAAAACATATAGTATCAGCAATTATTATTGTATCCAAATAATGAAATATTGGGATAAGCGGCAATTCATCACTGATGGTTTTAATAAGGGATTGCGATGAATTTCCTTTCAAATCGACATCCAATCCTGCATTGATTAGATTTCCGCAGTCGATATTGACCTGATTATTAGAATATCCAAAAAAATTCGCTCCGCCTGCAGTTTCACCCAGCCAATCATTTGCGCCTGAAGGGATCTCGCTTGATATAAACATTTCGCAGGCGAGATCATTGCCGGTGTCCAAAGAAAGAAGAGCCAGATCAAATTTCCTACCAAAAATCCTTCCCTCAGGACCAGGTAAATATAATTCTGCTGCCGGGATTTTTTCAACATTAACTTGAATTCCACAACCAGCTAAACTGGATGCGATTTCCGCAGCGATCTCATTTTGCAATTCTGATTCTGAGACTAGGAGGGAAAGAGTGAGCGGCGTGCCATAAGGGATCTGGGCATTGCCAATGTGAGCTAGAGGAGTTTCAGGATTTTGATCCAGATCAAGCCATCCGGCGGCTTCAAGCAAGGCGGCTCCTCTGGTTGGGTCAAACGGGTATCGGGTCACCGGAGCGTTGGTCATGGTTGGATGTGAGGAGGGTAAAATGCTGTCCGAAATTTCAGCCGTTCCCCCAAGTAGTTTGTTTACAATGGTTTCACGATCGATACAGAAAGCGATTGCCTGGCGAGTCCGGATATCACCAAAAACATCCGGACGGTCGATCCCATATGGATAATAATTGTCATCATAAGAAGATGGTGTGATACCCAGAGCGACAAACCCCAGGCGCGAGGATATGTTGCTGATCGATTTAAACCCAAAATCTTCCGGGTTGCTGGTGCCCAGAGTTCTCACATTTAATACTGTATCAGAAACAATGTCGCAGCGTCCATTAGCCAATTGACCAATGTTTTCCAATTCCTGACGATTGACAAAAACAAAATTCAAAATATCCAACTTCGGAAAACCCTCATCTGCGCGAAAATAATTTGGATTCTTGATCAACTTAATATGATCCCCGGCAGTCCATTCACTCACGGTGAAAGCGCCCCAACCAAGAGGCATGCGGTTCGCGGATTCGGATTCAAGTAATTGGCTTGGATTTAAATCTTTCAAGGCATGTTCGGGTAACGGCTTCCAGAAATAGTTCCAAAATTCGTTGGTGGCCAGGCCGGGCTGGCTGGTCCATTCAACTGTAAGATCATCCAACGCAACATAACCTGCGGTTTGATCGTTAAAAATTTTGTTGTTGGGAGTCGCTGGATCTGAGGCAACGTTAAATGAAAAAACAGAGTCGCTTGCTTTCATAGGCTGACCATCTGACCAGGTGATCCCGGAGCGGATCTTAAAATTGACGCTAATTTGATCCATTTGCAAAGGGCTCGTACCGTCAAAAACAATTGCGCAGGATGGGCTGGTGCAGCCGGTGGGAAAAACGCGGACGCCAGTCTGTAAAGCCACCAGGTTGCCCCGGGTATTTACCACCGGATCGCCGGGGTTTACCTCAACGGGCGTGACTCTGGCGCTTCCATCGCTTATGCTGGGGATCTTTTCTATGATCACTGGCTGCGGTTGACCATCAATCATTTCCACCGGGTTCTCGTAAATGGCAGCCAATACACTTTTTGCTGCCTTGGAAGCCACATTATAAATATAAAGAGATTCCGGTTCATATCCAACGCAGATAGTGATTTCTTTCGGCGGGAGCGGGGTTGGGGTAGCTGGTATGGGGGTTGAAGCTGGGGGTAAGGGATTTAAAATTTGACATCCGGTCAGGATCAAAGCCAGAATAATATATATCGATGGAAATTTTCTCATTGATTATCAGATTTCTCCAAATTTGCCCTGCGAATTATAAGCGATACTCTTGAGGTCAGCTTCAATCATCCCCTTCGCGTAACCGTAAATAGGATTCGTACCGCCCCCTATCGACATTACCTTCATCCACAGCCGACTTAACTGCGCAGCCAGGTTCGCTGATATGGCTGCAGTTGCTGAACTGGCAATTGGCCACTAATTCCCGTAGTTCGGGAAAGTATGCATCCAATTCTTCCGGCTCAGTATCCCATAGGGCAAGTGACCTCAACCCAGGCATATCTGCCACATACCCTCCGCCATCTAGTTCAAACAATTCACGCACCACGGTCGTATGTTTTCCTTTGTGGTATGAAGTATCCTTAACCCCGCCGATTGCCAAACCCAACCCGGGTTGAACTAGGTTCAATAAACTCGATTTACCAACTCCGGATGGCCCGGAAAACGCAGTCGTTTTTCCGACGAGTCTTTGCCTCAACTCATTGATTCCAGTTTGGTCTTTCGCGGATGTGATAAGGACTTCATATCCCAGCTGAAAATACGTTGAAAACAATTCTTTCGCTTTTGTTTTCCCAACCAGGTCCATTTTATTGGCAATGATTAAGACAGGGATTTGTTGTTTCTCCGTGATTACTAGAAACCGGTCCAGCATTCTGAAACTTGGGGCTGGATGGTCGCAGGCAAAGACCAAACAGATCTGATCTGGATTGGCTAAGAACACTTGTTTGAATTCACCTCTGGTCGTAGGGGCTAAACGAAAGAATTCTTTTTTTCTGGGTAGTATCTCTTCAATAGCGCCCGTTTGGTTATCTCCGGGAGAAATGACCACGCGATCTCCGACAGCGGCAATGGTTTCATTTTGCTGCTTTTGCTTTAGCCGGCCCCGCAATTGGCATGTGAAGATACCTTCGGGTGTATGAACCGAATAAAATCCGGATTGCAGCCTCGTGATTATCCCCGTTATCTCGCTCAAGTTTTATGATGGTGTGGGTGTTGACTGGACTTGAGATGGAATTGATGGTGCTGAAGATCCTGAAGGCTGCGACGCGCCCTCAATGGTAGGTGTGACTTCCAGTGTCGGTGTCCGGGTGACATTGAATCGCGATTCCCATGGATAAAGTCTTTGCGGAGATCCAAAATAATAGGTCTCGATAATGCGCCTGAATACGGGAGCAGCAACCTCGGATCCCTCTCCGCCATTTTCAATGATCACAGTAACTGCAATATCCAGGCGGTCGGTTCGCGGGGTTTCTGAAAAACCGGTGAACCAGGCATGTGATCTGCCCAAGGGATTTTCTGCAGTCCCGGTTTTTCCATAGAGTGTAATACCCAGGTCCCCCAATTGGTCATTTGCCGTGCCGATATTGGAACGTACCACTCCTCGCATCCCTGCCCGAATTGCTTCCAGTGTTTCTGCCGAGACGGGTAATGTGCCGTTCGATTCGGGAGCGAAAGTAAACGTGGCAATTCCGGAAATATTGGTAATATTTTCAATGATCTGCGGCCGGTAAAGAGTCCCGCCGTTGGCAATGGCAGCGGTGAACCGAACCACTTGTAGCGGCGTCACCAGCATATCTCCCTGGCCGATGCCTTGCTGGACTGCATCGCCATCGGTCTTCGGGTCGATGATCTGTCCTTCGCTTTCAGCGACTTGTTCAATACCGGTGGCGCTTCCCAAACCAAATCCTCGCGCCATTTCTGAAAGGAATGTGGCGCCCTCCTGCCTGAAAAGATCCAGGCCGATATGGTAGAACCATGGATTGCATGATCGGATCAAACCCTGGACCAGGGTAAGGTTCCCACTGGGCGGCAATTCTTTATCCACCGTCCAGTCTTTGAATCGTTCGCCGGCCAGTTCTTCAAAGTAAGAGCCGCAGTAATAGATTGTGTCAGGAGTGTAAAGGTCGCTCTCCAGTGCGGCTGCCATTCCAATGATCTTGAAGACCGATCCTGCCGGATACGCGCCCTGTGTCGCTCGATTGAGCAGCCGTTGTTGGCCATCATTAAGTATGGTTCCCAGCAGTTGGGAAGAATTGAAGTTGTTCGGCTCGAACAGGTTGGGATCGAAACCCGGCGATGAAGCCATAGCAAGTATCCGTCCGGTTTCAACTTCCATGACCACAATCGCGCCGCGGAATCCAAGCAGCGCTTTTTGAGCTTCGATCTGCAGGTTCTTGTCTAACGTGGTAGTGATGTCCTGAGGGGAAACCGGGTCGGATTGCGCAATGCGCGAAACAACCTGGTTATTGACATCAACCACATAGAGGGAAGCGGAGGGTTTTCCGGCAAGTGCATCCTGGGCAAACTTTTCAATACCTGCTTGGCCAACGATTTCCGATCCGATATATCCAAGGGCGCGGTAATCATCCACCTGTTCCTCGGGTATTGGTTGGACATAACCCACGGCTTGCGGGGCAACGCCGCCGCTATAATAATAGCGGGAGGTAAATGGGCTCCATTGAACACCGCTGAAATTGAATACTGAACTGTTCTCAGGGATCTCTTCCACTGCCACTTCCCCCACCGGCACATACCAGTTGGTCAGGCGGATATCTTCGTAGGACTGCTGGATGGAGTCTACCGTCCGCCCGGTCAAAGTGGAAAGTTGGGTTAGAAGTTGGCCTTCACGTTCATCTTCGATCTGATTGGGGATGATGCCGATGGCATACGCAGATGCCTGATCCGCAATAGGCTCTCCATTCCGGTCAAAGATGGCGCCTCGTTCCGCGCTGACAGCGTCCAGTTGAAGTCGATGGCCGCCGCTCAATTCCGGCATCACCAATCCTGTTTCCCACACCACTCGCCAGCCGTTGCTCTCCAGGGTCAGTGGCATATTGATCTCCCGCTCAAAAGTCCCGAAAACTCCGCTCGTGTAACCCACAGAAAAGACCGCGGAAGCATCCGCTGGATTTTTGCTGGTGGAGCGAAGGGATATATCAAGAGATTTCAAATTTAAGCTAAAAGATGATTCCTCGTAATATTTAATGAAATCTTCCTGGCTGATCGCTTGTTTGGATGCGGTGGAAAGCAGACCGTACATGGTCGCGTAATCAAATGATTTCCAGGCATTGAGAAATGCATTCACCGAATCTTCAACTTCCGGCACGGAGGTCACATTGATCTGAGGCGTGGGTAATTCTGAAGGATCGGCGGAGCCGCCGCGACAGGCACCCGCGAGGAACGCCAACAGAATCACGAGAGACCACGATTTATTTTTAGAGTTCATAATGCTAATACTCCGTGTAACCTTTAACCAACTTCTTCACCAGCGATCACGCGATCCGTGATCGGACATGCATATTTTAAATGGAACTGACAAATTTTTGGCCAATCAGTTTCTTCATAATTGTCAAACTTGCGTAGCGTTCGTTCCAGGTGGCAAAGAGGTAGCCCCATCACGCTCGCCATGCACCCGCCGAAATCTACGACCGGGTGAAAACTCCTATTCTGGATAGCGTAAGACCCGGCTTTATCCACCGGATCTCCGCTATCAATATATTGAATGATCTCCGCGTCTGAATAATTACGCATCTTCACTTCTGTTTTACAGAATTCTAGCCGGGGATTTTCTTGATTCCCTTGGCGGACAGCAACCGATGTCATCACCCAATGGGATCTGCCCCTTAGATCGATCAGGGTTTGGTAAGCATGGTCTGCGTTGGCCGGCTTGCCCAGGATCATATTGTCAAGGACGACGATCGTATCCGCCGCGATCACAAAATCGTCTTTGGGAATTTGAGTCAAAGATGTGCACTTTTCAAAGGCCAGGCGCCGGACATGATTTTCCGGAAGTTCATTTTCAAATTGTGATTCATCCACATTGGCTGAGGAAAATTTTAACTTCCAATCCACCCATCCAAACATCTCTCTTCGGCGGGGGGAATTTGAAGCCAACCAAAACACAGAGCGGTTCATTCGAGGCATGATTTTAACACAAACAGATGATCGGATTTTTATTCACGCCAGTCTACCAAAACACCCAGGTATTGCTCTTTGTCATTAAGCAATCCCATATACGCCGATTGCATTTCCTCAGGTTTGACCACATGGGTGATCAAGTCTCTTACGTTAAGTTTTCCTTTTTGTATCAGATCCCATATCATTCTTAAGTTGCTTTCAATGCTGTGAAGGACGCCGACTTGATCATAAGCCGGAACTCGCCATTCAAATGCGCCCATTATCTGCAGACAGCGCATATGTACCGGTCGCAGTAATTCAGTCAAGTTGCCAGTTACTTCTGCCCGAGGTGTCCCAAGCAGGACAACCTTCCCATATTTTGCGGTTGCCTTCACGCAGTTCAATACCACAGCGCTGCTGCCCACCGCATCAACAGTAATGTCGGCACCACGGCCGTTTGTCAAATCCAGGAGGGTCTGCACTTGCTCTTGAGGGGGGACATCAAATACCTCTTCAATTCCCACCTGCCTGGCTTTATCGCAGCGCATGCGGGAGGTGTCAAATGCGATCACACGCGCGCCCAAGTGCCCGTAGTATTGCGCGGCAATATTACCCACCATCCCTAGGCCAAATACCGCCACCGTCTCTCCCATCTCAATCCCCGAGATCTGAGGTCCTGTGACAGCTACCAGGGCCATGCGCGATGCAGTCAAAGTTTGGTCATCCAGATCATTATGAATAGGGAAAGCGGCATACATTGGGTTTTCCGTGTCCTTCGCAAGTGGCCAGATTTGTCGCTGCGCGTGATTTCCAAAGCAGAACACTCTTTCCCCTGCTTTAATGTGGTGAACATCTTCCCCGATTTTCTCGGCCTTCCCGACCAATCCGTAGCCAGATCTCCAGGGGTAAGCGTTCCATGCGCCTTTTTGATAAACTCCGGGGGATAATGCGCTGAACCCCGCCAATTCGGTCCCGGCGCTGATCATGCTGAAATGACCTGTTACAAGAAGATCTTGCCTGCCTAAATTTTCTGGAGATAATTCTTCGGTTCTAATCTCGCAAGTTTCCTTGGCGGTGATAACTGCGTATTTTGTTTTCATTTTTCCTCCGTGTTAATCATATAACCTTTGATAATCATGTATTTTATTTTATGAAATTTCTCCAGCAGGTATAATGCCACAGGAATAAATTATGGAATTAAAAATCTTTGATCATTTTACAGATATCGATCCGCAAGGCTGGAACGCTTTGGTGAAGCAAAACGAAACCGATGTCCCTTTTTTAAAATATGAATATTTGAAGAGGTGGTGGGAATTTAAGGGTGGGGGTGAATGGCCTGAAAATTCCAACCTGTTTCTCATTGCGGGCTGTTCAGGCGGTAAACCGGTTGGCATTGCTCCTCTTTTTAGTCCTTCAGATACTGCCGGGAGAAAATTAATGCTCTTGGGAAGCGTAGAGATCTCCGATTACCTTGACATCATTTGCTTGCCCGAACACAAACCTGAATTTATCCGTAATCTCTTGGATTTCGTTACGAAAGACTTGCCGGAAATCAGCCATATGGACCTCGCCAATATTCCCCAGCAGTCTGCCACGCTTCAGTTTTTGGAAGAGTTTGCAGGTGAAGCCGGTTGGCGTAGTGACATTCAATCCGCGTATCACACGCCGGCCATCCGATTAGCCGATGATTGGGAGGCATACCTGGCAGGGATTGACAAGAAACAACGGCACGAGATCCGCCGCAAGATGCGCCGCGCACAGGAAAGTTCAGATAATATCCATTGGTATATCGTAAAAGAGCAGGAAAAATTGGAAAGTGAGATACAGGCATTCTTTTCCTTAATGGAAATGGACGCTGACAAGAAGAAATTCCTCACCGCGCAAATGCGGGTTCAGATGTCTGAAATTATCCGCTGGGCATTTGACGAAGGGATTCTTCAATTCTCATTTTTACAGGTTGGCCAAAGCAAAGCAGCGGCTTATCTTTGCTTCGACTATGGCAAACATTTATTAGTGTATAACTCCGGGTTCGATTATCAATTCAGCGAATACTCACCTGGTTGGGTCCTTCTCAGCTACTTGATCCAGCACGCCATCGAAACAGGAAAGACCCACTTTGATTTCATGCGTGGAGATGAAACCTATAAATACCGTTTCGGTGCAGAAGATGGTTTTGTGATGCGCGCTCTGCTTACCCGTGCTTAGAGTTTAAAACTCCGCATCTCCCCAAACGTGCATCAGGCGTTGATAAAAAGCCACCATTCTCACCAGATTTTCTTGGGATATCCTCTCATTTATTCCGTGCACACCTGAGTGATCTTCCGGAGCGATCAGGTAGGGCGAGAATTTGTAAATGTTATTGCAGATGGGCTGGTAATGCCGGGAATCTGTGGCAGCCAGAAAAACAAATGGCGCCACGGGGACATTGTTGAATATCTGCCGGACAACCAATTCCAGTGTTAGGTATGCAGAGTCTTCAGTGCTGGACAGTCTGGAAGCTTCCCACCCGTGGATTTCATCTGCAATTTCCATTTTGACGCGTGGGTCATTGATCGCCTCGCGGAAGTGCTCCATCGTGCTCTCGATGGTATCCCCCGGGAGCAGCCGCATATTGACCGTGGCTGACGCGGAACCGGGCAGGATATTGTCTTTGATCCCCCCTTCAATGATGGTCGCAGCGTGTGTGGTGCGGATCAATGCGTTGGTTTCGGGAAGTTTTTCCAATTCTTTAACCAGTTTCCGCTTGAGGATTCCTGCATTGGCCAGTGCGAATTGCTTCGAAAATGGAAGCAGATACCCGATCTTCTTAAGTGTGGGCAGAACATATTCCAGCGTCGCTGGCATGCGGTTGTCATCCATCATCGCAATGGCGCGCGAAACGATCCCCACCGCCGTTTGCCTGGGCGGTCGGGACGAGTGGCCGGGTTTCCCCTCTGCGGATAATCGGATCGATAGATAACCCTTTTCCGTAGTGCCGATCAATGCGACCGGTGTATCGTCATCGGTCACAGAACCAAGTGTCAGCATGCCCCCTTCATCCAGAACGGCAGCCAGCTGCACACTCTTGGATTTCAAGGTATCCATGATCTTGAGTGATCCCTGAAATCCGCTGATCTCCTCATCATGCCCAAAGGTCAGATAAATGGTCCGCTTGGGTTGATATCCGGATTCCAATAAATTTTCAGCGGATTCCAGCAGCCCGATCATGATGCTTTTCATATCCAACGTGCCGCGTCCCCACACAAATCCATCCCGGATTTCGCCTCCGAAGGGCTCGGTCTTCCATTCATTCCGTGTTTTTTCATCCACAGGAACCACATCCATATGCGCATTCATCAAAACAGGCTTGAGTTTTGCATCAGATCCCTGCCATTTGTACAATAAGCTGTAATGATTGATGGGGATTCGCTCGAGCTTTTGAGCGACTAGTGGATAGGTTTTCTCAATCCACGAGTGCATTTCCAGGAAAACAGTTCGGTCCTCATCTGTCATCACCGTCTTGGAAATGGTTTTTACCTGGATCGCTTCGGATAGGTGACGGGATATTTTATCTTTATCAACTTCAGGCTTTTCTGCCGGTGCGGAATCCGCAGGTATTTTCTGTAACCTAAGGGTGCGCAGCAGCATCCATGCAACCACAAAGACAAGCAATGCGATGGGGACATAGATAAAGGTCATTTCTTGTTTCTCCAGTAAGAATTTATCGAGAGCAATTATAGTGTTTAAAAAAAAGTCATCCCTAAATCAATAAGGGATGACAATTAAATTTCAAGATTGGCTATTTCTGCAGCATCGAGCCTAAAGCGCCGAGCAATGCTTTGGTAACGACCTCGCCGGATTGCTGGCGGTGATCAGATTCTGCCATCTGGCTTCCCGAGAGCAGCGCGCCGGTCAAGGCGTCCAATCCACTTTTGCCTTGCTGTGATTGCGAAAGCATATCCATCCCTGCGCCAAGCAGATCACCCATGTCAATCCCTTGGCTGGAACCGGAAGAGCTCCCGCTCATCTGCCCCAAAAGCGAACCCAGAAGGTCCTCCGCACCTGCTCCCTTAGAGCCGCTCTTCTGCCCGAGCAAGGATCCTAGAAGGTCATCGGCTCCGGTGCTGGTAGATCCGCCACCCATTAAACCACCCAATAAAGATCCCAGGAGGTCACCGCTTCCGGAGGTTCCGGTTTTTTGTGATGATCCCATCAAAGCCTGAAGAATCGTCAGAACGGTCCCAATATTGATCTCCTTACCCAGGACTTGTTTGGCCGCGTTTTGCAGGTTATCCGCGTATATTTTTCCGGACCCGCTCGTGGACTTTCTCCGCAGGATCTGCGCTGCGTATTCCAGCTGGTCAGCCGGATCCTCATTTTTCTTTTCCTTCATCGCCTGAGTGATCACATCGAAGATCTCGACCATGTTGTCTCCATGGTCGTGGTTGTAACTGTCCGCTTGATTCAAAGTATCCTTATTCTGCTTGACTGATTTGGATACTTGCTTGAAAAGCGATAACAGATCAATTTGTCCTTGTTGTGCCATGATTTTCCTCCAAAACACTTTACTTAATTTTATCCCATTTACAGCTGCGTCCATTCCTCATACAACGCCAGGTTCCCCTCCTTACCGTCCGAATAATATTTTTTGATCACTCGGAATCCTGTTTCTTCGGCCAATCGCTCAAGCTCATTTTCGGTGAACATGTGCACATATCGGTATCCGGGTTTTCCATCTTCACCGATGTTCTGTGCGCGCCAATCCATCAAAACATCCCCTTTTTCAACCAGGCTTTCATCTAAACCGATCTCTGCCCAGGAGTGTATCCGTTGGAGCAAGCGTGGGCTGTTTTGAACCTGCCAGACTGAAATAAACAATGGGCTTCCGGCTGGCAGAATACTGCGAATTGACTTAAGAATTTCTTTTCTTGTTTCATTCTCAGGAATATGATGCAGGACAGCGAACATCACGATGCCATCCCAGTGGGTTTGTGAGAGGTCTTCGATCCATCCGGTATTAAGGATATCCGTTGTTCGAAAATTAATGTCTATATTGCCGATTGCATTCAACGTTGATGCACTCTCTTTTGCAATTTGTACCAGTTTTTCACTAAAATCAATGCCCAGATAGTTTCCTTCCCACCCTATCTTCAGCAATTCAACTGCCAGGTTGCCGTTCCCGCATCCGATGTCCAGCCATTTTTCACCACTCTTAAATCGGTCGATGATCTTTCTCACGCCCGGTTGGATTCGCTGGCGTGTGAGAGAAAACGAGGTTGAAAAGCTTTGATAGAATTCCTGATTGAGACGGTGCAGTTTTTCAACAATCTCCTCTTTCATGCCTGTGATTATAAAGTCAATGAAAACGGTGCACCGAAATGGTAATTTTATGGAAAACCGACAGATCCATTGGCAAAATTCACGCCAATATACGCAAGAACAACTGGAAGTCGCTGGTCAGGTATTGGATGAAATTATCGCCGGTCAGCCTACCCTGAAAAGTATCCGATCTCATCCGTTGTCCCAAGGCGGATACATCGCCAAACATGTGCTGGTACATGTCTACCGGCAGCGTGTAGATGATGAACTCATGGATGAAGACCCAATCCTGCTTGCCCGCATCCGCATGAAGCCTGTGCGGTCTCTCTCCGGTGTTTCGACCGTAACGGTGCTGACTGAACCATACACATGCCCTGGAAACTGCTTGTTTTGCCCTGACGAACAAGGGCTGCCTAAATCTTATTTGAAAGAGGAACCCGGCGCCGCCCGGGCATATCAGAATCAATTCGATCCTTATCTTCAGGTCAGGTCGCGTCTGGATTCCTACCTGGCCATTGGCCACCCGATCAATAAGATCGAGCTGCTGATTCTGGGCGGATCATGGTCCGCTTACCCGGCGGATTATCGCGAGTGGTTCATCAGGCGTTGTTTTGACGCGATGAATGGGCAAGAATCCGCGACATTGGAGCAAGCCCACTTAATAAACGAATCTTCAGATTGCCGCAATGTCGGGTTGGTTGTCGAAACCCGCCCGGATATGATCACTCCAAAAGAGATCGCTTTCATGCGCGATCTCGGAGTGACCAAGGTGCAGATGGGCGCTCAGTCTCTGGATGATGAGATTTTGAAGAAGAACTGTCGCGGTCACAGTGTGGAGGACACACTCAATGCGGTGAGTTTATTACGGGCAGCCGGTTTCAAGGTGGTGCTTCACTGGATGCCTAACCTGCTTGGTGCAACGGTTGACACGGATAAGCAGGACTTTCAAAAATTATGGAATGATGGATTCTCGCCGGATGAGATCAAGATCTATCCGACCCAACTCGTCAAGGAAGCGCCTTTATACAAGATCTGGGAACAGGGCAGCTATTCACCATACACGACGGAGCAGCTCATCCGCTTAATTGCGGACATTAAACCAGGTATTCCTGAATACTGTCGTGTGAATCGCATTGTTCGTGATATACCCGCGGACTATATCGTGGCCGGCAGCCGGCGGTCCAGCTTGCGTCAGGATGTGCATCATGAACTAACACGCCGCGGTCAACGATGCCGCTGTATCCGCTGCCGTGAGATTAAGGGAAAAGCGATCGAACCGGAAGCGTTGCTTTTCAATGATCTCGTGTACGAAACGGTGGACTCCCAGGAACACTTCATGAGTTTTTCCACGGAGGACGACCGGTTAGCCGGTTATTTAAGACTATCTTTTCCCCAGTCATCCAGTTCGCTCAATCGCAGTCAAGACCGTGATCAGCTCCAACATCATATTCCTGAACTCAAGGATGCTGCCTTGATACGTGAGATCCATGTATATGGGCAATCGCTGGAGGTTGGTGCTGATCTGCCGGGCGCAGCGCAGCATATCGGCTTGGGTTCATCGCTCTTGGAGAAAGCCGAAACGCTCAGCCGTGAAGTCGGCTTTAAGAAATTGGCCGTTATCGCAGCCGTCGGCACGCGCCTATACTATCAGGATCGCGGTTTTCAGCGGGAAAACCTTTACATGTCCAGAAAAATAGCGTAAAACATTATAAGGATTTAAAACCATACCATGCCCTTTTGCGCGGATATTTTTTATCGCCAATTCCAGGGGGAGGAGAGGGGTTTTCATGTCCCTGTGATTCTTATCCACGGCGGGGGAAGCTCCCACATGGGCTGGCCATCTGATCTGCGCAGGTTGCCCGGCAAAAATGTGTTCGCTATTGATCTGCCCGGCCACGGACTTTCCAGACAACCCGCCTGCAATCATCTGGATAGATTGGTTAGCCGCCTTCAGGATTATCTTCTTTGCATGGGATTTTATGAAGTGAACCTGGTCGGCTTCTCTCTTGGCGGCGCTCTGGCATTGCAATTTGCCGCCAATTTTCCCGAAAGGATCAGGAAGCTGGCATTGATCAGTTGTGGTGCCCGTTTTCATATACCCAATGGGATCATGTCACATTTAAGGCGGCCGGTGGACAATGTCAAAGTGGCAGAAACATTCAGCCAGGCAGCTTTCCACGCTAACACAACCCCGGCCTTCCGACGCAAGATCATCGAGCCCCTTCATCTTCTGGATCCATTTGTGATGGCTGCGGATTTTCACATGGCTAGAGTGTTTCGCGCGTCATTTCCAAAAACCCCATTAAATATTCCCGTCCTTTTAATTGGCGGTGAGGATGATAAGATTTCACCTCCTCAATCTATTCGGCTGTTGAATAGTTTTTCAATCCGGACTCAAATCGAAATCATCGAAGATGCCGGCCATATGGTGATCTATGAAAAAACCAGGCAGGTCAGGGACCGCCTGGTTGATTTTCTCGAATCCTGAAATTCATGAAAATCTTATAAATACTCTTTAAGTTGCCCTGAGCGTCGTGGGTGGCGCAGCCGTCTGAGCGCTTTGGTTTCCAGTTGCCGGATTCGCTCACGGGTAAGCCCGAATTTCTTGCCCACTTCTTCCAGTGTATAAAAGCGTCCATTCTCCAGGCCAAATCTCAGCCGTAAAATGCGCGCTTCACGGTAGGGTAAGGAATCCAGGATCTCTTCCACTTTTTCGCTCAGCAGCTTGGAGTAAACACTTTGGGGAGGTGTGGGTGTATCCCGGTCTTCCACAAAATTACCCAGCTCGGATTCGTCTTCCTCTTCATTAATGGGGGTCTCCAGGGATAGTGGCAGCCAGGAAACACGGATCATCCAATCCACTTTATCCTGGGGCATATTCATCATCTGGGAGAGCTCTTCAATGGTTGGCTCGCGGCCTAGCCTCTGCTCCAGCTCATGGATCGATTTATACATCACCCGGATTCGGTCCACCATATGTACAGGCACACGGATAGTTCGCCCTTGATCTGCAATGGATCGTGTGATGGTTTGTCGGATCCACCATGTTGCGTAGGTTGAAAAGCGGAACCCGCGCCGGTAATCATATTTCTCAACGGCCTTCATCAACCCCAGATTTCCCTCCTGGATCAGATCCAGGAAAGGAACACCTCGTCCGGTGTATCGCTTGGCCACGCTGACCACCAGCCGGGTGTTGGCTTTGATGAGATGCTCGCGGGCTAGCAATCCATCTTCTTCGAGCCCTTCTAGTTTCAAGCGTTCCTCAATGCTGCAATTCTCACCCAGTTTGACCAATTGATCACGGGCTTCCTTGCCGGCTTCATAGCGTTTGGATAGGGACACCTCCTGCTCCATATTGAGCAGGGGTACCTGGGACATTTCTCTCAAATATAAGCTGATCGTATCGTCTGTCGGCACGCGGGTAAAAGCGGCCGTAGGATCCATGTCCGTTTCGGATTCGGGCAACTCTTCGCTGGATTCCTCTTCTTCGCTTTCCTGGTAAAGGACTTCGACGCCCTGTTCTGAGAGTACTCCAACCAGTTCTTCCAGCACTTCGGAAGAAGAACCGCTGCGCGGGATGATCTCTTCCAGGTCATCCATCGTTAGATGGCCTTGAAGATCGGCTTTTTCCAGCAGCGAGTCCAGAATCGAGTCGCTGTCACTAAGATCCGGATTTGCAGCTTCCAATTTGTTCTCCTGTTAGCTTGATTGGTTCGATCGTTTGATCGTTACAGAACTCTCTTCTTCAGCCAGACTGGCTTCCATGTGTCCGCAGTTTATTTCATTCAAATTCTGTCCGCATACGCTGCAAAGCCCATTGCAGTCAGGGCGGCAGACGGGGGAATAAGGGATTTCCAGCATCAGGTACTCGCGGATAACCGGTTCAAAATCGATATTCAAGTCTTCGGGAATGATGGCTTCATCCTCTGATAATGGCCTGTGGGCAAAAGTAAAGATTTCCTCAAATTCGGATTTCAGATTCTGACGAAAACTGTCCAGGCAGCGTCCGCATTCGAGTGTTGTCGTTGCGGATATCTCGCCCAAAGACCGGACCCCATTCAGGGTGCGGGATAAAGTGATGGTTCCTTTCAGATCTTCTACCTGGAAATCTTCATCGAAGCTTAATTGGTCAAATTCAATCGGGATTTCCCTCTGAAAGCCGGGAGGTTGATTAACAAGAAAACCCACGTTGATACGAAGGGGATGAACGGTATGATTCACGATAATTCCAGTAAAATTGGTGTAATTTGCCCGATTATAGCACGCGGGCTATCGCGAGTCAAGTTTTTTTAATATTATTCATAAATTTTAACATTCAATGATCGAAAAATTGCTGATTGCCTCAAATAATGCGGGTAAACTGGAAGAGATCACCGATCTTTTAAGATCCCTTAAAATTCAGATCGTCACCCCGAAGGACATCATGCTTAACCTCGATGTTGAGGAATCCGGGGACTCCTATCTCGAAAACGCACGCTTGAAAGCGCTGGCATTCTGCGAAGCCAGTGGTCTCCCCTCGTTGGCAGATGATACGGGACTTGAGGTGGATGCCTTGGATGGCGCTCCGGGTCTGCATTCCAAACGCTACACGCCCGATTTGAATGCCTCGGATGCCGACCGCCGCAAGCTGCTCTTGGCAAACCTGGCCGGAAAACCGCATCCATGGAAAGCGCGATTTGTCTGCGCTGTCGCCCTGGCTGTTCCCGATGGCCCTCTAATTGATTATCTGGCGCATTGTGATGGCGAGATCATTCCGGAAGAGCGCGGCGACTTTGGCTTCGGCTATGACCGTTTATTCCTTTTCCCGGAATTGGGCAAAACCATGGCCGAACTTGAAATGATTGAAAAGAACCGCATCAGCCATCGGGCCAAGGCGGTTCTGGGTATTCTTCCTCATCTTGCGTCGCTCTGATCAGGTCGCGGGTTGTTTCCTCTCTGCCCTCCAATCTTTGAATGCGAAAGGCAGATACAGGAGCAGGAACATCACCAATCCAATTCCTTCCATATAAAGAATATATACCGGCCATTCCGGGGGCGCATCCAGCAGCGCCGGCCCGGGTGGTTTGCGGGCTACGAAAAGATAATTGGAACCGATCAACTGATTTAACCCAAAGACAGCGATCATATATAAATTCAGATAAATGATGACTCGCGTAAAGGTTTGCCATGTGGGGCGGAATCCTTCGATAGTGGTCATATAAATCGCCGAGGTGATTAGCATCCCATGGAAGATATATGTTTGGAAAAAGCGGAAATGGGGAAATCCGCAAATACCGATATCCGGCGTTAGCAGCGCCTGAAGCGCGCCTCAGATTCCTAGAAAATATGTGAATCCGTAAATCCGGTAATTCTTGTATATCAGCATGAATCCGGCCAGCCAGATCAATACAGAGCAGGCATGCAGCGGTAGGTGTTCCCGAACACTCCAAGTTCCATGATAAATATTCCACATGTGCCAGGTCGCTACATCCACCCACATCACTATAGCCATTGTGATCCGCACCTTGCGCCGGTTGCTTTCATCCTTGTTCTTGTATCGCAGAAGAAACACATTCAGCAGAAGGATCGCAAGTAATGCGCCGATATGGGCGGTCCCGAAAAATTCAAATGGTTTTCCGTTGTATTCATAGCGGAAGAAATTCCACACAGTCCTCTCCGTCGAACCAATTTCAGCTAATTATCTATGCCGGAAATTTGTGCGGAAGTTCTTTTATGCTGTTCTTGTTGCGCGTTTTGCCCGCCATGCTTTTCTGAGCTCAACCAGGAATAGTATTGAACTGGTGAGCGGTACGATCATTGCCCATTCCTTCAGCAGCAAGGGTGATGTTTGCATCACATTCTGCATGAACGGCACATACACGGTTGCGATCAAAAGCAGAACGGATACTGGGATGGCGATATTCAGATATTGATTCGTAAACATACCCATCGAGAATACAGATTTTGTTCTCGATCGGACATTGAACGCATTGAAAACCTGGTAGAGGGCTAATGTGACAAAAGCCATAGTCCGCGCGTGGACGATTCCCTGGTTTTGATATCCGTAATTGAACATCAATAATGTGCCCACAGCCATGATTGCGGCCACAAAGATCGTGTTTAACAGGATCTCCTTGTTAACAATCTGGGCATTGATCTTTCTGGGAGGTTCATTCATTACATCCTGCTCCTTCGGTTCCATTGCGATGGTGATGTCCAGTACACCATCAGTGACCAAATTCACCCATAAAATTTGCACCGGTGTAAAAATCAGTGGTAGCCCCTTAAAGAGGAGCATCGAAAGCAGAATGGTTAGATCTTCTCCAAAATTGGTCGAGATGAGGAATTTGACAACTTTGCGGATATTTTGAAAGACAACGCGCCCCTCTTCCACCGCATTCACAATGCTTGAGAAGTTATCATCCGTCAACACCATATCCGATGCCTCTTTTGCCACATCCGTTCCTGCAATGCCCATGGCCACGCCAACCTGAGCGGATTTCAGCGCGGGAGCGTCATTAATCCCATCCCCGGTCATCGCGACCACTTCTCCCTGGCGCTTGAGTGACTCTACCAGGCGGTATTTTAATTCAGGGGATACTCGCGCAAAAACTGCGGTTTCCCGTGTCGCCTGGTCAAATTCTTCCTCTGACATTCCATCGACATCAGCGCCGGTCAATACTTTGCTGTCTTTGTCAAGCATGTTCAATTCTTTAGCAATGGCCTTTGCAGTTATTGGGTGGTCCCCGGTGGCCATCACAACGCGGATGCCTGCCTTGTGGCAGACTCGTATTGCCTCTTTCGCTTCTTCCCTGGGTGGATCGATCATCCCGATCAGGCCGGCAAAGATCAATTCTCCTTTGCCCTGGTGGATCTCCTCTTTTATTTCTCTCCAGCCTTCCTTACCCCCCTCGGAATAAGCAACCGCTAGAACCCTCATTGCTTTTTCCGCCATTAGACGATTCTGATCCAGAATAAATTGCTTTTCCTTAACACTTAATTTCTTCACCTCAGTGTTGGTATGGCTTAGTGTGCAAAAGTCCAGCACTTCCTCAGGTGCGCCTTTTAAAAAGACAAAAGATCTTCCTGTCTGGTCTTCGTGGAAAGTCGCCATATACTTTCTTTTGGAATCAAAAGGAATTTCATCCACACGCGGGAAATCGTCTTCCAGTTGGTCTTTCCAAAGGTGGGCTTTGGCTGACAGAACGATTAATGCGCCTTCGGTTGGATCTCCTTTGATCGACCACTCATGTCCTTTGTGTTCTTCGTTGTAAGTCAAGCGCGCATCGTTACAAATAGCCCCTCCAGCGAGTGTCCAGAATAGTGGAGTCTTGGGCTCAACCACCACGTCATTCCCATCCCAGATGAATTCTCCCTCCGGAGCAAACCCCACACCGGATACCTCTACAGTTTGTCCCCCGGAAAAAACCTGTTGAACCGTCATCTGGTTGGTTGTTAATGTCCCCGTTTTATCTGTGCAGATCACACTGGCCGCTCCCAACGTATCCACTGCCTGCAGCTTGCGGATGATTGCGTTGCGCTTGGCCATGCGGTTGACACCGACCGCCAAAGTGATGGTCATCACCGCCGGCAATCCTTCAGGTATGGAAGAGATTGCGGAGGAGAGTGCGAACAGGAAAATATCCTGCCAGCTTGAACCATTGAGATTGAATAACCCAATGACAAATATCAGCGTACTGAACGCCACCGCGAATAGCGCCAGGTATTTGCCCAGCTTATCCGCCTGGCGTTTGAGCGGGGTGGTGATTTTTTCCGCTTGCTGGATTAAAGCCGCAATTTTTCCGATCTCAGTTTTGATGCCTGTCGCATAGACGACCGCTTTGCCCCGTCCGTGGGTAACCGCAGTCCCGCTGTAAACCAGGTTCAGCCGGTCGCCGATCCCCGCACTGCCCTCAATTTTCTCGATCTTTTTTTGAACAGGCAGCGATTCTCCCGTCAGCATGCTTTCGTCCACTTCAAGGTTGATGGCGGTCAACAATCGCGCATCCGCAGGGACCTTGTCTCCTGTTTCCAGTAGGATGACATCTCCCGGGACAATATCCGCAGCTGGAATTATCTGCTCCAGACTCTCACCGGTATCAGGGTTAACCCTGAGAACCGTGGCTGCTGGAGCCGCCCGATTTTTCAATGCTTCTAATGCTTCCTCGGCTTTCGATTCCTGAATATATCCGATGATGGAATTGATGATGATGATCACACCGATGACGATCGCGTCGACCGCATGATCCGCAATGAGGGAAATACCAGCCGCCAAAAATAGGATCAGAACCAGAGGATTGATTAATTGGTCAAGGAAGATCTTCAGGCGGCTGACTTTCTTTCCTGATTCGATGGCATTCTGCCCGTACTGGTGCCAGCGTTTTTCCACCTCATCCCAATGTAGTCCGTGGGTGTCACTTTTTAGGTGGGTTAACGCCTCATCCGCTTGTAGTTTGTATAATTCTAAGTTGTCGATCATTTGACCTCCGCTGTGCACCCATTCCCGTTAAGAAATCAGTACATGTGATATGTTTTTATTATTCCTGGAATTATTGGCAGGAAACGAGCCAAGAAAAAAACAGAAAATTTATTGAATGAAAAAATTATAACGAAAGTCCAGCAAACACTCTGCAAAATATTGTTAAAAATAGATAAGAAATATAAATGATCAGATTTTCTGTTTAGTGTTATTAATCCTCTCATTAATCAGGGATTCATACCCCTGGTCTGACGGTTGGTAAAATTTCTTCCCTTTGACGTCTTCGGGCAGGTACTGCTGCTCCACCCAATGGCCGGGAAAATTATGCGGATATTGATACCCCTGCCCGTGACCGAAACCTTTGGCGTCGCGGCTGCTGTCCATCAGGTGGATCGGCACCGGTTTGGCTCCCTGCTCTTCGATCAGCTTGGCGGCTTCAAAATAACCCAGTGATGAATTCGATTTGGGAGCGGTTGCGCAGTATAACGTGGCCTCAACGATCGGGAAAATGCCTTCGGGTAGGCCGACATATTCATACGCGTAAGCCGCGGCCGAAGCCACTTGGAGCGCTTGGGGATCTGCCAGCCCGATATCCTCTCCTGCCAGGATCAGCAGCCGCCGCAGGATAAATCGCGGATCCTCGCCGGCCTTGATCATCTTCGCCAGCCAGTATAGCGCGGCATCCGGGTCAGATCCTCTCACCGACTTGATGAAGGCCGAGATGGTATCGTAATGTTCGTCCATGTTCTTGTCGTAACGGACAGCGCGCTGCTGAATAGATTCTTGGGCTGCCTGCAGGTCGATGCGGATCACGCCCTCCTCGTCCGGTTGCGTGGATTCCACCGCCAATTCCAGCGCGTTCAGCAGTGAACGGGCATCGCCGTTGGATAAATTCACCAGATGTTCGCGCCCTTCATTGCTCAGTTGAATCTTGCGTCTGCCATATCCGCGGTTCTCATCAGTAAGTGCCCGCTCTAGGATGGCGTTCAATGCTTCTTCAGAAAGCGGTTTCATCATGAAGATCCGCGAGCGGGAAACCAGGGCAGGGATCACATCAAAATAGGGGTTTTGCGTGGTGGCGCCGATCAATACGATCAGGCCGCTTTCGATGCTGGGCAGCAGCGCGTCCTGCTGCGCCTTGTTCCAGCGATGAACCTCATCCACAAACAAAATGGTGCGCTGGTTCTGCATTTTGCGGCGCTCGCGAGCGTCAGCGATCACATCACGCAGTTCAGCCTTGCCGGCCATGACCGCCGAAATCGTGGCAAAATGCGATTTGCTGTAAGTTGCGATCAGGCGGGCAAGCGTGGTCTTGCCTGAGCCGGGCGGCCCGCATAGGATAATGGAGGAGAAAAGGCGGTCAGCTTCGATCGCGCGGCGCAGCATGCGTCCCTTGCCGATGATCTCATCCTGCCCCACAAACTCATCCAGATTCTGCGGCCGCATCCGTGCAGCCAGCGGCGCTTCTCTTTTAAGGTTCTCCCGCATCGCATGATCAAAGAGGTCCATTTTTACACTCTTTCCATTAGTATTTATGTTCTATTTTACCAAATCCACCCGAATGGAATACGGCGATCACAGAGTACCCTACAAAGTGTGCAATTCCTGATCGTCAATATTTTGTAGGGCGTACATTCCTGTACGCCTGATACAGATCCCCGATTTTTGTAAAGCAGTCACATCGTACCATGCAAAGTGTGGTATCCCTGACCGCCGATATGTTATGGATTAAACCTCAATTTGATACAAATTTTTTCGTCATCCTGAAAGGCTGTGAAATTATTGCAATAGTTTTATTTCAGATTGACTAAGTAGGTCATTTTTTTGATGAAAATCACACTATTATAGAAATTCCCCGTTCAACCTACCCATAAGCATCTTATCAGATTG